>ENA-OPYX01000122-OPYX01000122.1-human-gut-metagenome-genome-assembly--contig:-NODE-122-length-42977-cov-4.590175_pt1 | contig 42977 bp, 40 predicted proteins | sample MGYA00242639_ERZ504486 | MGnify/ENA primary metagenome ERZ504486 (study PRJEB26092, sample SAMD00036296) | human gut metagenome | host: Homo sapiens | study: EMG produced TPA metagenomics assembly of... | reverse complement strand
GGTTACGTCCATTTTTATGCAAGGAAAGCTGGTGCTATCCAGCGGCGGCGCTGGTTACGCAAGGCATCCGGTTGCCGGACTTTTTCGTCCAAGTTTCTAGGGTGTCTATATATTCAATGTGAATGCCTTGACGGAGCAGGAGTCTTCCAGTTCTTTGTCTTCGCCCGTACTATGGGTATGGATGATGTTCCGGACAAACCATCGGAAATCGAAGCCATTCCGGAGCCGGTAAGGGCAGATGAAAATCCCAGCCGGATGTGTCCCTTGCGGAAGATGGAATTGTTCATCTCTTCGATGGCGGCATCCAATAGGGCTATGTCTGTATTCATATTTTTGGCTTTGCGGTGTGTCTGTATGGCTTTTATACCCTGTGAAACTGCCTTATTCAGTTCTTGAAGATAACAGGGTGAGATCAGATTATCGGCATCCAGTATGAGGACATAATCGTATGGCTGGTCTGTGATGGTTTCTGCTGCAATGCGCAGGGCTTTTGCCTTGGAACTTTCCTTTTCATGCAGTTCTATCAAGCCGATGCGTTCTTTGCGCAGTGAGGCATTGGTTTCGGGACGCATGTGGTCGGATATGACTATCAGGTCGTAAAGCTCTGCCGGATAAGTTTGGCGCAGAACGGAAGTGACGCAGGCGTGAATGACCGCATCCTCTTTATAGGCGGGAACAAGGATGATAAAACGTTGCCGGACAGTAGTCGCGGGATATTTCTTTTGTTTGAAGAAATGAGAGGCGGCAGAAAACAGGACTATATACCCCACACTGACGGAAAGGTAGATATATAGCGTATATTCCATGATATGTATAATTTCCGATAGCATGGGGCTTTTATTTTTTCTTTCTTAAAAGCATATTGAATATCATGCCTGCCGCCAGAAAGGGGATAGCTTTCATGGCTTTGTTGAATTTGCTGTCCACCAAGTAGTTTGGAGTGGCTATTGCCATAGTCAATAAGAAAGTGAGTAATAATCCCCACCATTTTAGGCAGGCGCTCCAGTGGAAGTATACGGACAGGAAACTGAACAGGAGGAGGATACCTAGCAGGATGGTGCGAGGGAAAATGAACCATTGCAGAATACGGTCGGCATAATCAAATTTTCCACTTAAAATGGCGCCGGGCAGATTACCGATATTGGTGAACAGGGAATAATATTGGGTTTTAATCCAAGTGCTATGTTGGGTATAGAATTTTTTCTTTCCACTATTCTTCAAGGCATATACATGGGTATTATTTAAATATTCCACATATATCCGTTCGCGGAGCAGCAGGGATTCGATGACTTTTTCATCGTCATCGTCTTTTAAATGACGGATGTTTTCTTTGAACCAAGTGAAGTCTATTGCGGTTCCGGAGCCGTTCAGCGAAGCTGAAAGTCCCAAATTGACATGCCCCGCACGAAGAATGGAATTGTTTATCTCGTCGGTGATGGCATTCAATATGCTGACATTGCTGGGTCTTTCCTGATAGATGCGATGGGTTTGGATGGCATTGGAGCCGCTGGCATACGTATTGTTGACAACTTCAAGAAAGTTGGTGTCCACTACATTGTCCGCATTCATGATTAAAACGATATCGTATTGTCCTTCTTGTAATTGTGACATTGCAGCTTTGACAGATTTCATTTTTGAACTTTTCTTGAATCTGGCTTGCAACAGGGTGATGGGATATTGTGCCAGCTGTCTGTTTGTTTCCGGCTTCAGGTGGTCTGAAATGACGATAATGTCATAGCAGTCTATAGGATATTCTTGTTGCAGAAATGATTTGACGGTATAGGGTATGTAGTCATCGTCCTGATAGGCCGGTATCAGAATGGCGAAACGGTGTTTTACTCTTGATTCGGAATATTTGTCGGTGCGGTTGCCTGTTGCCGCTATGGCGTACACCAGCAGGTAAAAAACAGTAAAGGCACATATCGCGAAAAGTAGTAGTTCTATGTATGCTAGAAATATCATGGCTGTTTGTCTTTGTTTCTAAGTTTGAAAAATGCTTTTGTTCCCTCCCAATGTGCTTTGGCTATGGCTTTCTTTCCTTTTCCCAAGGCGGTCAGTATGTTTTTGGGACATACAATCATTGTCTGGTATAAGATGGAAACCGGAAGTTTCCAGTCAAAGAGATTGCGGTAGGCATATAATAATCTGTTTCTGCTCAGGTAATAGTATTTCAACGGACTTTCTTTTCCGGTGGAGTTGCTGTCCTTGTGCCATATTTCGCAAGCGGGATCGTACCATAGTTCGTAGCCTTCCCTATTGATATAGGTGCACCAGTCCAGTTCCTCATAATATAGAAAATATTCTTCGGGCATCAGGCTAAGCTTGTCTATTATTGTTTTTTTCAGTAACATGGCGGCACCATGCAGATAAGGCGTTTTTTGGGCGGGGTAGTGGCCTTTATTTATTTTCCCTTTGCCTATGGCTCTGTTTCTTAAGGTAATGGCGAAAGTTGGGTGTATCCTGCAAATTGTATGGCGTGCGGTTCTGCATAATCCCGGATTAACGGGGAGACACCTGCTATCTTGTCGGAGGACAGAAGGCGTTTTATCAACAAGGGTATGGTATCTTTGACCATACAAACATCATTGTTCAGCAAGAACAGGTATTTTCCTTTTGCAAGGTTTATACCCAGATTGTTACCTCCGGCGAATCCTAAGTTCCGCTCACTGCGTACGGCTTGGATAAAAGGATATGATTTTTTGTAGCAAGGCGGCTTCATTGGCAGTGGAACCATTGTCAATGACTATCATTTTCATAACTGACAGAGAATACAGTGGCTGCCCACGAGTCAATGAATTCGCAGGTGTCGTGAAAACCGTTATAGTTCACGGTGATGACGGATAGGTCAGGCTGTCGGTAGTCCATGTATTTCTGAGTATTGTTTATCTAAATAAGGTCCTAAAAAAACAAAGGTGAAGCAAGAATAAATCAAGATTCCGTTAGGAAACTGGAAATAAACCATATTGGCGTAAGAAGCTACCAGTATGCCTGCACAACCGCATAACATACCTGTCAGCGGTCCCCGGATTTCCGGATTTCGGATTTTGAATAAAAGGATGTAGGAGCCCGATAGAAATAGAATGGCATGCATACCCAAGAACACACACAGCCCCACTATTCCCATCTGTTTCCATACATCTACCAGACTGGAGTCTGAAGGACAGATGGAAACGAAATAATATTTGTTATGGGGAGGAACTACCCCGTCTATGGCTCCCATGCCTATGCCGAAGGGCATTTCATCCATGTAGGCATTCAGTGCTTTCTGGTTCTCGAAACGAGCCATCATCGATTGATCCTCTGTGTCAAAGACAGTACGCATACGACGGATCAATTTATTGTTCTCTCCGATCTTGGTATATTTCAGCATTCCTATCCCTCCGGCAAGCAGGATAAAGGAGATGATGCCTATTTTCCAACTTTTAGACAGGAACAGAAAGAGCCCCAGCCCTGCAATGGGTACAGCTATGGCCGATCGGGTTCCCGATATTAACAGACCATAAAATCCTGCCATACCCACTATTAAATAGAAGAGTCTGAGAAATAGGTTCTTTGTATAGAAAAAAGTAAGCGTGAAAACAGTGCAGGATAATCCCATGCTGGCACCGAAAAGACCCGCGTCAGTGAAAAATGAGAAATAGCGGATGCCGGAATGGATAAAATGGGTACGTGCTCCGTAGGCCCACAACCAGCTTAGCTCGGTACTGTCAAAACCTTTGTTCTTTTGCCAATATCCTTTTGCGGCAGCCAGTAGGGTCATGATACCCCATAGTATTAAAAAGTAATGGATAAAAGTGTAGCGATTGCAGTGTATGGATAGAATAATACAGGTCAGAATAGGGTATAAGGCCCAGGGTCTTAAAATACGAAGCCATGCTTCCATGTAAAATTCACCGGTTATACCATTACCTATGTTGATGATACAATATAGCAGCCAGACCAATGTGATGCAGGTATAGACGTTTAGTATTTTCCTGAAATGATGATTGCTTTGCAACTGTTTCAGAAGAATAAGGGCCAACATGATGCCGTAGAGCAAATCAAAGATATTGGTAATGGCAATAGGGATGGAATGATATCTGTTAATTCCCATTATCAGGTAATTCAGCATAAAGGTGATGGCCAGCAGAATGACGGGTCTGTTTATGCATATGAAGATAAAAAGCGTGGCAAAAGGTATGAACCCTATTGCAACTCCTATGGAGGGCTTCATGTTGAGGGCTGTCCATAGGCATAAGCACAGTCCGATAATGAAGCTGGCCAGAATTTGACCTGTATGGGTTATATTTATTTCTTTTGCTATCATTATCTATTTTCCTTTGTATTCAATGGCGGTCAGTCCGAGTTGGAACAGCCTGTATTCCATATTCTTAAAGTTCGTGTAAGGAGGTAATTGTCCTGTAAAGTCTTCCACTGTATTTCTGTCTGCTTGTGTCAGATAGAAAAGGAGGGGTACTTCTTTTTGTTTAACTTGTAACAAATGCTCATACAGTGCCTGATCCGTATTTTTCCAAGTACGGTTGGCACGGACAACCAGCAGATTGATGGATGCTTCATTTAACAAAGCCGGAGGCAGAGGATTGCTTTTCAGGACCGGGTGCTCGATTAGAAGTATTTCATCCTTTTCCAGATCGGGACATAGTTCTTTCAAATTGTTTGCCTGTACATATTGGCTGTCTTCGCTTAGAAAATCTTCATCGTATGTAATGCGGCGGACGTTTAGGCCGATGCTGCTCCAATATTCCTCTATCAGGCGGGCGACATGGGTCTTTCCGTCTTTCTCTTCTGTACTTAACAGATTGATGACCCGCTGTTCCTGTGTATTTAGATGAGGCAGTAAAGCGGTGCTGAGTTGCCTGACGGCCATCTTGTTTATGGCTTTATTATAACGTCTGTATCTTAACTTGCTTTCTCTAGGATATGCGCCGATAACTGTTCCTCCGGTAATTCGTTCTGCACGTATTTTGTCTCTAAGGGTACGGTCCAGTATTTCTATAATCAGAAAATAGCCAATGATGAAAAGTAAAGTCCCCAGTATGGATGCAAGTATAATCATGCGTGCATTGGTGGGGGAGGAGGTCAGTGGAAACAGGGGCGGATTCATGATTTTTAATGAAGCCGAGGTCATTTCCAGGTTCTTTTGTCGCAAGATGGCTGCATTCAAGGCTCCCATGGTAGACATATAGTTGCTTTCCACAAAGCCGATATGCCTTTCTTTCCGGCCCAGGGTAGCGCCGATGGGGGAGAAATAAAGGAAATCTTCATTTAAATTCTCTCTCATTATATCTCGTGCTTCCATTTGGGCTTTAGTTTTTTCGGCAAGGACTATTTGGTCAAGCCACTGGCTGATGAGTGTCTCATAAGATACATTGTTTGTACTTGCGGCTTCGGCACTTAGTTTCAGGGCGAGATCGTTGATGTTTTGTTCGGCGTTACTTAACATGTTTTTTTGTTCTTCCAGCTTTTTCCGGTTCTTTTCGTCCGGAGTGATTTCCATGGTTGAGATCTGGGTGTTCAATTGGGACATTTGATGGAGTTTGTCCATAAACTCATTGTTGGTACGGATCAATTTGGCCACATCACCTAATTTATATTCATAGAAATCGATCAACGCCTTACTGGTGGAGTAATTGACAAGCAAATCATTGTCCATCATCCGGTAAGCGGCGTCCATGCTTGCCACCTGTTTGGTTTGTTCTCCGTAGTTGATGATGCGGTTTTCTATATTGTACTCGATTAAAGAATCCTCGGCGGCAGTCAGCATTTTGCCCAATCTGGCCAGTTCTTCTTGAAAGAACTTGATCACATTGTTTGTTTCTCCATAGCGTAGTTCATGGTATTGTTTGACAAACTCTTCATTCAGAATCTCAAGTGTGTTATAAGCTATTCCCGGATCGTTGGCACTATAAGCAATCTCGATCATATCACTGTTTCCCAACCTGGCTACTTTTATATGTTGTGAGAGTAGAGGTACGCTGAAATAAGGGTGGGTATAATTGAGTAGTTGGTAGATGAAATTATTGATGGACGGGCGTTCAAAAGCTACCAGATTATGATAGGTCTTCTCTTCGTTTTGCTTGTCTATCAATGCCTGTAACTCTCGTGGAATGCCGGAAACCAGCTGCTGGTAATGTATGGCTGAAATATAACTGGTATTTCTTTCGGCATCTCCATAGACCAGACAGCGGGCAAGCAGTTTCAGAGATACTATTTTCAGTGTGCGTTCCGTTGTAATGATATTCATTAAATTACTCATGTGCACGGTGGCGTTTCGGGTATCGGTGGCATCTACGTTGTATCCGGAGATGATTCCTGTAAAGATGGTGGTTTTCACATCATACGTTTTTTCCAGATTTCTGGTAAGAAACCATGCTATGATACCGGCTATACATGGAAATATAACCATCCACCAACGGATACGGTAGATAAACTTGACTATGTATTTAAATAATTCCATGCTTCTTATTCCTTTTTGTCTTTTTTCTTACTTTGCCTCTTGTTTTCTTCCTGTTCCTGTATCGTTGTTTCTTGAACGTCCTTTTCTCCTTGTATGGTCAGGATGGGGGTGTGGGAGATTATTTCAAGGGTCAGCAGCTGGTCGTTAATAGTAGAGCGTAGTAAGGCAAAGTCTTGATTAGCGGCAAATTCCTGTTCTTTAGTCTTGGCCACATCATGAATAGAGGTACGTCTGTTTCTATATTCCTGTTCTGCAACAGCCGATGCACCTTTATATAAAGCTATATTTTCAGCTGATCTTTGCAATGTTTCTATATTGGATAAAATCTGGACATATAAATGAGCTATTTGTATTTTAAGGGTTTCGTATGCTTCCTGTTTTCTTAACTCGGCAATATCCACCTGGATTCGCTGGCGCTTGATTCCTCCCCGGAGGTCGAACAGCTTTTCAAAAGGAATACTGATGCCGCCTCCCACATTCCACGAAGTCTGTTCTGTACCTACATACCTGTAAATAAGTGGGGTGTTGACATCCGTATTGCTGGCCACATTGTCTGCTATACCGTAAGAAGCACTTCCGCCGGCATGGATAAACCCCAGCCAGTTCCTTTTCTCTTTCGATAGTAGCTTTTTCTGTAACTGTTTCTCCTTCTCTAAAATCTGTAAGCTTGGAGTGCTGCGTGCATTCTCATAAAGGACACTTAACGGAGGCAGCTTTATCTTTGCATAATCCACATTCATATTCCCCAATATATCATCCTGTGTCACAAGAGGTTGTTGTACCGGTTGTGTTTGCTGCTCTTCCTGTTGTGCGCTTAAATGGTGGATAGAACAATACATACAGATGACAAAAAGACATACTTTACCCATATAATAAATCCCCTTTTTATTCCTAAAACAAATTATTTAAACATCTCCTTTTTGGACAAAAGCTGTCAAAGTCTTGAACAGGATTTTCATATCCAGGAAAAAGGAGAATTCTCTACCGTATTTCAAATCTAATTCTTTGCGTTCTTTAGCGGATAATTTTCCGGCATCCCCCCGTTTTTCCACCTGCCACAAGCCGGTCAGCCCGGCAGGCGCCATGAAGCGTTCGATACTTTCATCGTTTGTCAGGCGTTCGGCTTCATAGAGTGGAAGAGGACGGTTCCCCACCACAGACATGTCGCCTTTCAAGATGTTGACCAGTTGAGGTAACTCATCCAGGCTGTATTTTCGTAAAACGCGTCCTACCTTGGTAACCCGCGGGTCTTTTTCTATTTTTATGAAAGGACTTTCATCCAGTGCGTTTTGTCTGGAAATAAACTCTTCTTCCGGAATGATGAAGTCATCGGAAACCAGCATTCCGCCATTATCTATAACACCGTCATCTCCAAACATCAGTCCTCCTAATTCTTCCATCGAGAAATCTTTGGCAATCTCCGGAGTGCCTTCCGGCTGGTACTGGTTCTGACCGGCAAGGTCTTTCAGCTTTTTATCGGCGTCCGTATACATGGAACGGAATTTCAGGAAATTAAAAATGGTATAATTCGTTCCTACCCGTTTGGATTTGTAAATAACAGGTCCTTTGCTTTCCATACGTATGGCTATGGCAATCAGCAGAAAGACTGGGGACAGGAAGACTAACGCTGCACCGGAGAAAAGGATATCGAAGCAGCGCTTCCATTGGGGAAGGATAAAATGCCTCACGTCTTTTTTCTTCCGGTTATGTGCATATAGCAGTTCCTGCCGTTTATTGATGATGTCTATTTTCTGCCTTAACCGGGCGGTGGTGATGTTCAAACTGACGGTATCGTTTATTCCGCTGTTCAGATAGACTTTGCTGGCTTCGGGAGTCAGCCTGTCCGTAATGAGTACGACATATGCCTGATAGAACTTTTTCCTGAAAGCACCGATCTGTTCAATATCTCCGTTCATCTCCCCTTGTTCGTGAAGGACAATGATGTTCTCACGTACTTTCAGTCTGATACAAATTGTAATGGCATCCTGGTAGTTTTGGGCATAAATCATCTGGACATTTTCGAGCTTGCTGAATTTGCGCAAAAAATCCTTGTTCTTTCCTATATAAAGCAGAAAGGTCATGCTGATTTACTCAATGATTTTCTTAATTCTTACTTTTAACTCCATGGGATTGAAAGGTTTGACAATATAGTCTTCCGCGCCTTCTTGTAACAGGCGGATGCGTTCTGTGGTACTGTCTTCGCTGCTTAGCATAACCACCGGAATGTGTTTGAATAACTGATTGGATTTTATCCATTCCAGAAACTCGTCTCCACGCATTTCGGGCATACGGATATCTGATATAATCAAATCTGGTATGTTACCTTCCTGAAGCCATTTTACCCCTTCGATGCCATTCGGTAACCAAATACAATCATAATCACTGGCCAGATAGATTGAAAGGACTTTTGCAATTGCTATTTTGTCGTCCAAGACCAAAATTTTCTTTCTCATAGAGTAATCTTTAGATTTTAATGGGCAAAAGTAAAGAAAATTATTGTGAATAAACAACTTTATTCTATTAATTTTTTGGCGTAAAGATTGCTTTTCCTTAACCAAGTGTCTGAAATAGGGGATTGAATGGAATAAAAGCCCTTTGGAAAAAGGGAAAAAAGAAGACGGGACAACTCCTGTACATTATATATTGTAGTGTATATGATAAGATTAAGATGTGATATTGTATGATGGATGATATTTATTATATTGAAAAATAGTGTTTTGGAACATAATAAAAATAAATATATTGTTTTGTGTAATTCGAAAAATAGTATTTATCTTTGCTGCCGGAAATGATAAAAGCCATATTACTATGTCGGAAATAAACCAGACGATTAATTTACATGTATCTGTGGACTGTGTGCTGATTGGGTTTGATGGAGAGCAGTTCCGTGTCCTGTTGGTAAGGCAGGTGGGGAAACAGTCCGAGGACGGATATAATAACATGAAGTTGCCGGGCAGCCTTATCTATGACGATGAGGATCTGGATGAGGCGGCCAAGCGGGTGTTGAATGAGTTGACGGGCCTGAAGAATGTGAAGCTTACCCAGTTTAAGGCGTATGGATCGAAAGACCGTACCCGTAACCCTAAGGATGTGCTGTGGCTGGAACGTTTTCATCGTTTGGACGAGAAGAAAATAGACCGCATTGTGACTATCGCTTACCTGACACTGGTGAAGATTGACAGACGGTTCGAACAGCTGTCTGATAAATACGATGCTTGCTGGACACCTGTGACGGAGGTGAAAAGCCTGGCGTTCGACCATTTCCAGATTTTGCAGGATGCATTGGTGCATATACGCCATTATGTGGAATATGCTCCTTCCGCAATGTTCGACTTGCTTCCCCGGAAGTTTACGGCGGCCCAGTTGCGGACTGTCTATCAGTTGATTTATGATAAGGTGTTTGATGTAAGGAACTTCCATAAGAAGATAGCGTTGATGCCATATGTAGTACCTTTGGAGGAAAAACAGGTAGGCGTATGCCACAGGGCGGCACGCTTCTATAAGTTCGATCGTTCAATATATAATAAGTCGGGAACGAAGTGATAACAGACAGATAACTTTAGCCTTGTTGTGATTGCTGTGAGAATACTCCGCCTGGTCGTTTCGGGGAATCGGTACATGCTTTGGGATTCTTCACCGGCCTTTCCTTGGAAGGATAATGCTGATAAGCATCGGGACAGAGACTATTATTTTTAAATTCTTAAATTTTCAATTTAAATGTACCTATTAGGTTATGATATTGGCAGTTCGTCGGTAAAGGCGAGTTTGGTAAATGCAGAAACCGGAAAGTGTGTCTCTTCTGCATTCTTCCCTAAAAACAGAGGCTGCTATTATGGCTGCCCGCCCCGGATGGGCTGAGCAGGATCCGCAAAATTGGTGGGAAAATCTGAAATTGTCAACTCAGGCTGTCATGGCCGGGAGTGGGATCGGTCCGGATGGAATTGCCGCTATCGGTATCTCTTATCAGATGCACGGACTGGTTTGTGTGGATAAAGGGCAAAATGTATTACGTCCGGCTATTATATGGTGTGACTCACGGGCGGTTCCATACGGGCAGAAAGCGTTTGAGGCATTGGGGGAAACGCAATGTCTTTCTCATCTGCTGAACTCTCCGGGGAATTTTACCGCTTCCAAACTGGCATGGATTAAAGAGAATGAGCCTGCTGTGTACGAACGTATTTATAAAATAATGCTGCCCGGCGATTATATCGCTATGAAACTGACGGGGGATATTTGTACCACGGTGTCCGGTTTGTCCGAAGGGATGTTCTGGGATTTTCAGGCAAATGATGTCGCGGGCTTCCTGATGGATTATTATGGATTCGACCGTTCGCTGATAGCTGATATCAAACCGACTTTTGGCGAGCAGGGGCGTGTAAATGCATGGGCTGCCAAAGAATTGGGCCTGAGAGAGGGAATTCCTGTAACCTATCGCGCCGGAGACCAGCCTAATAATGCTTTGTCGCTCAATGTGTTCAATCCGGGAGAGATTGCTTCTACGGCAGGAACATCGGGAGTGGTATATGGCGTGAACGGTGAGGTGAATTATGATCCGAAATCCCGGGTGAATACTTTTGCCCATGTAAATCATACTGCCGAGCAGACCCGTCTGGGAGTGTTGTTGTGTATCAATGGTACCGGTATATTGAATTCGTGGGTGAAACGTAATGTGGCTCCGAGGTATTTCTTACAGTGATATGAACAGGCTGGCGGCACAGGCTCCTGTCGGCAGTGCCGGAGTAAGTATTCTTCCTTTTGGCAACGGGGCGGAGCGTATGCTGGAAAATAAAGAGACAGGATGCTCTATATGTGGAGTTAATTTTAACCTGCATGGAAAGCAGCATATTGTTCGTGCCGCACAGGAAGGGATCGTGTTCTCGTTTAAATACGGTATTGATATCATGGAGCAGATGGGTATCCCTGTACAGAAGATTCATGCCGGACATGCCAATATGTTTCTCAGTCCTATTTTCCGCGAAACATTGGCGGGAGTGACAGGGGCTGTAATCGAACTGTATGACACGGATGGATCGGTGGGCGCCGCCAAGGGGGCCGGCATAGGCGCGGGTGTTTATAAAGATAACAACGAGGCATTTGCCACATTGGAAAAATTGGAGGTGATAGAGCCTGATGTGGCACAGCGCACTGCTTATGATGATGCGTATGCCCGCTGGAAATCCAATCTGGAGAGAGCGATGGCTGCCTTTTAAGGACCTTCGGATAAAGAAATGGCTATCCGCTTGCGTGTTGAAAAAAGATAGTAGATAAATTAGAACAAGTTATTAAAATAAGTAAAGAATTATGGCTACAAAAGAGTATTTTCCCGGTATAGGAAAGATTAAATTTGAAGGTAAGGAAAGTAAGAACCCGATGGCGTTCCGTTATTATGATGCTGAAAAGGTAATAAACGGCAAGAAGATGAAAGACTGGTTGAAGTTTGCTATGGCATGGTGGCATACGTTGTGTGCCGAGGGCGGTGACCAGTTTGGCGGCGGAACAAAGAAATTCCCTTGGAACGGTGATGCCGATAAGGTGCAGGCTGCCAAGAATAAGATGGATGCCGGCTTTGAATTCATGCAGAAAATGGGAATCGAATATTATTGTTTCCATGATGTGGACTTGTGTGAGGAAGCCGATACAATCGAGGAATATGAAGCGAATCTGAAAGAGATAGTTGCTTATGCCAAACAGAAACAGGCTGAAACCGGAATCAAATTGTTATGGGGTACGGCAAATGTTTTTGGTCATGCACGCTATATGAACGGGGCTGCTACAAACCCCGAATTTGATGTGGTTGCCCGCGCTGCTGTCCAGATAAAGAACGCTATTGACGCTACCATCGAACTGGGTGGCTCCAATTACGTGTTCTGGGGTGGACGTGAAGGGTATATGTCTTTATTGAATACAGATCAGAAGCGTGAGAAAGAACATCTGGCTCAGATGTTGACCATCGCCCGCGATTATGCCCGGAGCAAAGGGTTTACAGGTACTTTCCTGATTGAACCCAAACCGATGGAGCCGACTAAGCATCAATATGATGTGGATACCGAAACTGTGGTAGGGTTCTTGAAAACTCACGGACTGGACAAGGATTTCAAGGTGAACATTGAAGTGAATCATGCTACGTTGGCTGGTCATACATTTGAACATGAACTGGCTGTTGCGGTAGATAACGGAATGTTGGGATCTATTGACGCTAACCGTGGCGATTATCAGAACGGATGGGATACAGACCAGTTCCCTATCGACAATTACGAACTGACCCAGGCCATGATGCAGATTATCCGCAACGGCGGTTTGGGTAATGGCGGTACCAACTTTGATGCCAAGACACGTCGTAACTCTACTGATCTGGAAGATATCTTTATCGCCCATATTGCAGGTATGGACGCTATGGCGCGTGCATTGGAAAGTGCTGCTGCTTTGCTTAATGAATCTCCTTACTGCAAGATGTTGTCAGACCGCTATGCTTCATTCGACAGTGGCAAAGGCAAAGAATTTGAAGAAGGCAAGCTGACATTGGAAGACGTAGTGGCTTATGCTAAGCAGAATGGTGAGCCCAAGCAAGTAAGCGGTAAGCAAGAATTGTACGAAGCCATCGTAAATATGTATTGCTGATCCGGCCGGAATGGTATTGCACAAGTTTTACCCTTGCAGACCTTTTTTAAGAAGGAGGGCTGTGCAATGAAGTCTGAATGAATTCTGCTAACGGATGATTAAAGAATAAACGGCTGTACACCGTCAGGTGGCAGCCGTTTTTATATTTGTTAGAGGGATATTTTATGAAATAATACTCGCCTATATCGAAAATAATATCTACCTTTGCGGCTGCTAAATTACTAAGTTTATTGAATTTATATGATAAAAAAACTATTATCCGTACTGGTCTTAGTTTTTGCCCTCTCGGGTTCTGTGCTTGCACAGCAATCTATGAGTGACCAACAGGTGTTGGAATATGTGAAGACGGGCATGCAACAAGGAAAAGACCAACGTCAGATTGCTACAGAGTTAGCCCGTAGAGGAGTGACACAAGAACAGGCTAAGCGTGTAAAGAAACTTTATGAACAGCAAAATGGGTCTGCTGATAAAGACGCAAATGCAACGATGCAAAATCGGAACCGTTTGCGTGAAAAGACAAAGACGCAGGAAGATATCTATGTAACAGAGAATTTTACTTTCGACCAACGTCCGGTTGCGGGCAGAGTGGTAGGGAAGAACTTGTCGGACAGTGTTTCTGCCAATCGCTATTACGAGGGGATGGGCATGGGCGATATGGAAGAAATGCAGAAGGATAAGGTGTACGGACGGGACATTTTTGAAACCAGAAACCTTACATTCGAGCCGAGTGTGAATCTGGCTACTCCTCCTAATTACCGTCTGGGGCCGGGTGATGAGGTAATCATTGACATCTGGGGTACAAACCAGGCCACCATCCGCGATAATGTATCTCCGGACGGATCTATCACGATCCCCGATTTGGGATTGATTTATCTGAACGGCATGACTATTGCCGAAGCCAACCAATATTTGCGTAAAGAACTGAATAAGATTTATGCAGGGCTTGATAATGAACAGAACCCGTCCTCACAAATCAAGGTTACTTTGGGAAACAGCCGGACGATCCAGGTGAACGTGATGGGGGAAGTGTTCCAACCGGGAACTTATGCATTGTCTTCTTTCTCTACCGTGTTTCATGCACTGTACCGTGCCGGTGGCGTGAGCGATATCGGTAGCTTGCGCAATATACAAGTAGTGCGCGGAGGACAGAAAATCGCTACCGTAGATGTGTACGATTTTATTATGAAAGGTAAAATCAATGATGATATCCGCTTGCAGGAAGGCGATGTGATCATCGTTCCTCCATACGAGGCGTTGGTTAGCATAGAGGGTAATGTGAAACGCCCCATGAAATACGAGATGAAAAACAACGAAAGTGTTGCCACGTTGTTGAAGTATGCCGGTGGATTTTCGGGGGATGCCTATACCCGTTCTCTCCGCATGATTCGTCAAAACGGAAAGGAGTATCAGATTTATACGATTGATGATATTGATTATTCCGTATTCCAGGTAAAAGATGGTGATGCGCTGACTGCTGAAGCTATTCTGGACCGTTTTGAGAACAAGCTTGAAATCAAGGGGGCTGTCTATCGTCCGGGCATTTATCAGTTCGGAGGAACCTTGAATACAGTCCGCCAACTGGTGGAAAAGGCTGAAGGCCTTATGGGTGATGCCTTTACAGGACGTGCGGTGTTGCATCGCGAGCGCGAGAATCTGAAGAAAGAGGTTATTCAAGTAGATATAAAAGGCATCATGGACGGTACTGCACCCGATGTACCTTTGCAGCGTAATGATGTGCTTTATATTCCCAGTATTCATGACTTGGAGGATGTGGGAACTATCATGGTGTATGGTGAGGTTGCCCGTCCGGGTGAGTTCGCTTTTGCCGACAATACGACTTTGGAGGATATTATAATCCAGGCTGGCGGGTTGAAAGAATCGGCTTCTACCGTCCGTGTGGATGTTTCCCGCCGTATCAAGGATAGCAAAGGTACGGAAGCGGTTTCCACCATAGGACAAATGTACTCGTTTTCTCTGAAAGACGGTTTTGTGATAGACGGAGAACCGGGTTTTGTGTTGCAACCGTACGATCAAGTATATGTGCGTAAGAGTCCTGCTTATCAGGAACAGGTGAATGTGCAAGTGACCGGTGAGGTTTTATATGAAGGTGATTATGCGCTGACAGAGAAGAGTGAACGTCTTTCCGATTTGATCAAGAAGGCAGGTGGAGTGACTCCGTTTGCTTATATCAAAGGGGCCCGTTTAAGCCGTCGTATCAATGACGATGAACGCAAACGTATGGAAACGGTTCTGGACATGGCCAAGACTGGAAAGGACTCCATTGATGTCAACCGGCTGGATTTGGGAGATATCTATTATGTGGGTATCGATTTGGAAAAAGCGATGCTTAAACCCGGCTCCAGTGCGGATATCGTATTGCGTGAGGGGGATGTGATTGAAATTCCCGAATACAACAACACGGTACGTATCAGCGGGGCTGTGATGTATCCCAATACCGTTTCATTTGAAGATGGCAAGACGTTGAAATATTATATAGAGCAGGCCGGAGGTTACGGTTTCCGTGCGAAGAAGAGCAAGGTGTATATTGTATATATGAACGGTCAGGTGAAGAGAGCGAAGAAAGGTAGCCGTGAGCTGACCCAGCCGGGCTGTGAGGTGATTGTTCCGGTGAAGGAAAAGAGCAACTGGTCTTTGCAGAACACCTTGTCCATAGCAACCACCAGTGCGTCGTTGGCTACTATGATTGCATCTATTGCTAATATCTTAAAATAGAAACAGTATGGCGGAAGATAAGAATTATACGAATAATACGGAAAGACCACGGGAAGACGAGGAGTTGGAAATTGATTTGATGGAGTATGTCCGTAAGTTGTGGGCTGCCCGAAAGATGCTGCTGAAGGTTGCCGGAATAGGTGCTATTGTAGGGGTGATTATCGCTCTGAGTATTCCCAAGCAATATACGGTGGAAGTGACATTGTCTCCCGAATCCGGTAAAAGCGGAGGGGGGAGCCTGTCGGGAATGGCTGCCATGCTGGGGATCGGAGGCATGAGTCTGGGCAGTGAGGCGGATGCGTTGAACGTATCTCTTTTCCCGGATATAGTAGCGTCTACTCCTTTCATTCTGGAACTGTTTAATGCACATGTCACTACGTTGGACGGTGAGGTGGATACTACTTTTGTAGCTTATCTCGATGAGCAGAAAGCTCCGTGGTGGGGTGTTGTTATGGGATTGCCCGGGGCGGCTATAGGCGGGGTGAAATCTCTCTTCTCCGATAAGGAAGAGGAAGAAGGGAACAGGCTGGATCCTTTCCACCTGACAGAAGATCAGGCGAAGAAAGTGGAAGCCATGCGTAAGGCGATTACTGCTGATGTGGATAAGAAAACCGGCATCACCACAGTGACGGTGACTTTGCAGGACCCGATGGTTACGGCCGCCATTACAGACACGGTAGTGGTGAAGCTTCAGGAGTATATCACAGCGTACAGGGTCTCCAAAGCCCAGCAGGATTGTGCTTATCTGGAACAATTGTATAAGGAACGCCAGCAGGAGTATTATGTAGCCCAGCAGAATTATGCCAATTACATGGATGCCAACAAGGGGGTTGTCCTTCAAAGTGCTTTGACGGAGAGAGAACGGTTGCAGAATGATATGAATCTGGCATATCAGGTGTATAGCCAGGTGGCTACCCAATTGCAGGTGGCACGGGCCAAAGTACAGGAGGCCAAACCTGTATTTGCCGTTGTGGAACCTGCCAGTGTGCCGTTGCTGCCTTCGGGAACCAGCAAGAAGGTGATTCTTGTCGGATTTATTTTCCTGGCAGTGGCGGGCGCTTCCGCATGGATCTTGTTCGGACGTGAATTCTTTGAAAATCTGAAGGCAGGACTTAATGCTCCTCAGGAGGGGATGGAGAAGAAGTGATATAAAGATATTGACCTATAAAAACAGGGTGCATCTCTTTCGTAGGAGGTGCACCCTTTTTTATAGGTCAATCTTCGGAAATGTTGTCCTGAACGTTACGATAGTCCGGTGTGCAGTTTTCGGTTTCTTTAATTTCACTGGCAAAAACCGGACAAACGCAGAATCAAAACTGCCTTTAATATAAACTTTGATTAAAGTCGAAATCCGTTTGATAGTCTTTCAATCTCGGATGTTTCTTGTCCTTGTCGGACAAAATAACCTTGTCGGCCGGAAGTCGCCAGTCTATGCCTAGATCGGGGTCGTCCCATGCGATTCCTCCTTCGCTTTGCGGAGCATAATAATGGTCACACTTGTATTGGAACAACACCTCGTCACTTAGTACCGCAAAGCCGTGTGCGAATCCGCGGGGGATAAAAAACTGCCGGTGATTCTCTCCGGTCAATTCTACAGCCACATGCTTTCCGAAAGTAGGAGAATCTTTCCGGATATCTACAGCCACATCCAGTACCGCTCCCTTGATCACACGCACCAGTTTGCTTTGTGTGAAAGGAGGTTTCTGGAAATGCAGGCCGCGTAATACACCGTAAGTAGAGAAACTCTCATTATCCTGTACAAATGTAGTCCTGCATACTTTTTCTTCAAATTCACGTCCCGAGAAGCTTTCAAAGAAATACCCTCTTGCATCATTAAAAATACGGGGTTCCAAAATGAAAACCCCGTCTATTGCTGTTTTTATAACTTCCATTATTCTAATCCCAGTTCTTTTATAACTTTCAGTAAATATTGTCCGTATTGGTTTTTAAGCATCGGCTGGGCCAGTTCCTGCATCTTTTCCGGAGTAATCCAGCCTTTTCTCAAAGCTATGCCCTCAAGGCACGCCACTTTCAGCCCCTGGCGCTTTTCAATGACTTCGATGTAGGTGCTTGCCTCGGCCAGCGAGTCGTGAGTACCGGTATCCAGCCATGCGAAACCTCTGCCCAATGTCTGTACTTTCAATTCCTTGTCCTGAAGAAATTGCTGGTTTACGGTGGTGATTTCCAGTTCTCCCCGTGCCGAAGGCTTGATATTCTTGGCTACTTCCACCACCTTGTTGGGATAGAAATAGAGTCCCACCACGGCATAGTTGGACTTAGGTTGGGCAGGTTTTTCTTCAATAGAGAGGCAGTTGCCTTCCTTGTCGAATTCCGCTACGCCATATCTTTCGGGGTCACTGACCCAATAACCGAATACCGTTGCTTTCTTGTCCTCTTCGGCAGCACGTACGGATTCTCTCAACATGGCGGACAGGCCGTTGCCGTGGAATATGTTATCACCCAGTACAAGGCAGACGGAATCATTTCCGATGAATTTCTCGCCGATGATGAAAGCCTGAGCCAGTCCGTCGGGCGAAGGCTGTTCCGCATATTCAAAGCGTACTCCGAAATCGCTTCCGTCTCCTAACAGTCTTTTGAAGCTCGGTAAGTCGTATGGGGTGGAGATAATGAGTATTTCCCGTATGCCGGCCAGCATAAGTACCGATATAGGATAATAAATCATGGGTTTGTCGAAGACAGGGAGCAACTGTTTGGATACTCCTTTGGTAATAGGATAGAGGCGCGTGCCCGAACCTCCGGCTAGTACAATACCTTTCATATCTTTTTATTTTTTATATGTCCCTACGATTTGGATTAATAGGCGTTTTTCTCGCCCCGGAACATGTTGGTTACTGTTTTTATCATGATGCGGATGTCGAGCAGGAAAGTCCAGTTCTCAATATACCACAGGTCTCTTCTTACCCTGCCTTCCATTTGGGAAAGTTCTTTGGTTTCTCCCCGGTAGCCGGTGACTTGCGCCCATCCGGTAATTCCGGGTTTGACAAGGTGGCGCATCATGTATTTGTTAATCAGTTGGGAATATTCCTCTGTATGTTTCAGCATATGGGGTCTGGGACCTACAATGGACATCTCTCCTTTGAATACATTAATGAATTGCGGCAGTTCGTCCAGATTGCTTTTACGCAGGAAGTTGCCGAACTTGGTCTTGCGGGGATCATTCTTGGTAGCCTGCAATGAATCGGACAATGCGTTCACTTTCATGGAACGGAACTTATAACATTTAAAGATTTTCCCGTTTTCCCCGTTTCTCTCCTGTTTGAAGAATATGGGACCAGGTGAGGTAATTTTAATAATAAGACCTACAATCAGGTACATAAATGGAAAAATTGTAAGTAAAAACAGAGAGGAAAATGTCAAATCAAATAACCGTTTTGCCAGTCTGTTTACCGGGTTCTGCAACGGCTCGGTACGGATGGACAATACAGGAACTTCACCCAATAATTCCAGTTGCAGCTGACGCTTTATGTAATTACGTACATGAGGTACGCTATAGAAGCGGATCAGATTGTTCTCGCAATAGTTCATGATGGCCAGAATATCATCCTTTCTGCTGGATGGCAGACCACAGTACAGTTCGTGCACGGTATTATGGGATAACCATTCAAATAATTGGTTTACAGGACCTTTAAAGGGAATTCCTTCGGGGTAATTAGAGTCCTTCTCATCATAGAAAATGCCTAAAACCCTGTATCCGTAAGTCAAATCGTTCAACGTATGGTACAGCTCCACCATATTGTCCCCGTCGCCTATCAGTACAGTGGTGTGCAGGTTCCTGCCACTGCGGCGGAACATTTTCACAAAGAACCGCAATGTCAGTCGCCATCCTATAGCTAAAGGTATGAAAGACAGATAGAAAGCAAGCAGATAGATGCGTGAGAAGTTATCTACCTTAATAATGGCCAGCACCGTGAGGAAGATGACTACATGCAAACTGATTGTTCCTAACAGGCGGCCTACAATCTGTTCCGGACGCACTATGCGGTTGTGCAGTATGACCCCAAAGATGGATATGCAGGGAATATAGCACAGGTTGGAAGTCAGCAGGTAGGTTTTCAATGAAATATGGGCTATGGCCTGTGAATCTATTCCTTTCAGAATAAAAAAGCACAAGTATCATAGAAAGGTTCAACAAGGCAAAATCACCTAATATCGCTACTAGTTTAATTATATCAGAGTTTTCAGTTGTCGGTTTGTTTCATGACAAAAAAATTGTTAGTCGTATGCAAATATAGGACATATAAATTAAAACCGCAATACTTTTTTTAAAAAAGTAATACTTATCTTTGCGGTCATACAACGTAAAAATGAATCATATGAACATCAAGAATAATCACCTCGTTATAATGGCCGGAGGTGTTGGAAGCCGTTTCTGGCCGATGAGTACTCCTGATTATCCTAAGCAATTTATTGATGTACTGGGTTGCGGCCGTACATTGATCCAACTTACGGCTGACCGTTTTCAGGGGATCTGTCCTCCGGAAAATATTTGGGTGGTGACATCAGAGAAGTATGCGGATACTGTAAAGGAGCAGTTGCCCGATATTGCTGATGATCATATCCTGCGTGAGCCTTGCCGTCGCAATACGGCTCCTTGTATAGCATACGTCAGTTGGAAAATAAAGGCACGTAATCCTAAGGCCAATATGGTGGTGACCCCCAGCGACCACATTGTGATGAATATCGCGGAGTTTCAGCGGGTGATTAATTCGGCGATGAATTTTACGGCCGATTCGGACGCTATCCTTACCCTGGGCATGAAACCTACCCGTCCTGAGACGGGCTACGGTTACATTGAAGCTGATCTCAGTGTACCTTCTACCGCCAATAAGGAGGTATTCCGGGTGTATTCTTTTAAAGAGAAACCCGATCTGGAAACAGCCCGGCGCTATATTCAAAAAAATAATTTCTTCTGGAATGCCGGTATTTTTGTGTGGAATGTAAATACGGTGGTGAACGCCCTGCGCGTATATCAGCCTGCCATTTCGAAGGTGTTCGAGCGTTTGCTTCCTTATTATTATACGGACAAGGAGCAGGAAATGATTGACCGGAATTTCCCTTTGTGCGAGAACATTTCGGTGGATTATGCCATTATGGAGAAGGCGGATGAGATTTTTGTCCTTCCTGCCAGCTTTGGGTGGAGTGATCTGGGTACTTGGGGATCATTGCACGAGAATTTGCCGAAAGATGCCCATAATAATACGCAGATAGGTGAGAATATAAAGTTGTATGAAACCCGTAACTGTGTGATTCACACTACACAGGAAAAGAGGGTGGTGGTACAGGGACTGGACGGATATATCGTTGCTGAGAAGAATAACACATTGCTGATCTGCCGGTTGAGCGAGGAACAGCGCATCAAAGAATTTTCGGCGGAGTAAATATTCTTTCTTGTATATATTTTATTTCTGCATACATGGAGTGTATGCTGTCTGTCATCTGCCGTTCTGTTTGGTCATTCCGCCCTTTGCCATGCCGAAAGGCAGATAGCAGTAGATAGCTATGTGATATGAAATAACCAAGAGGGCTTGCATAAGGCCATTTACAATAAACGAAATGAAAAAAGTAGCTTTAATTTCAGGTATTACAGGTCAGGACGGTTCATTCCTGGCAGAGTTTTTGATTGAAAAGGGATATGAGGTTCACGGTATTCTGCGCCGTTCTTCTTCATTCAATACCGGTCGTATCGAACATCTTTATCTGGACGAGTGGGTTCGTGATATGCAAAAGACCCGTCTGGTGAATCTGCATTGGGGGGATATGACCGACAGTAGTTCGCTGATACGTATCATTCAGGCTGTACAGCCCGATGAAATCTATAATCTGGCTGCTCAGAGCCATGTGAAAGTGAGTTTCGATGTACCCGAGTACACTGCGGAAGCGGATGCGGTAGGCACGCTGCGTATGTTGGAAGCGGTCCGTATTCTGGGCCTGGAAAAGAAGACCAAGATTTATCAGGCATCGACTTCCGAATTGTTCGGACTGGTACAGGAAGTGCCTCAGAAGGAAACGACTCCCTTCTATCCCCGTTCTCCGTATGGGGTGGCCAAGCAGTATGGTTTCTGGATTACCAAGAACTATCGTGAAAGTTACGGTATGTTTGCCGTGAACGGCATCCTGTTCAACCATGAGAGTGAACGCCGTGGTGAAAATTTCGTAACACGCAAGATTACTTTGGCTGCCGCACGTATAGCCCAGGGATATCAGGACAAATTGTATCTGGGAAATCTGGATTCTTTGCGCGACTGGGGCTATGCCAAAGATTATGTGGAGTGTATGTGGATGATTCTTCAGCACGATACTCCCGAAGATTTTGTTATTGCGACCGGCGAGTACCATACGGTGCGCGAGTTCTGTACCTTGGCCTTCAAGGAAGTGGGCATTGAATTGCGCTGGGAAGGCAAAGGGGTGGATGAAAGAGGTATCGATGTGGCGACGGGCAAGGAACTGGTTGCCGTCGATCCTAAGTATTTCCGTCCCGCCGAAGTGGAGCAGTTGTTGGGTGATCCCACTAAAGCCAAAACGTTGCTGGGCTGGAATCCCCGTAAGACTTCTTTCCCCGAACTGGTGAAAATCATGGTGAAGCATGATATGAAGTTCGTGAAGAAACTGTATTTAAAGGCTCAAATAGCAGAATAATGGAAAAAACAGCCAAGATATATGTAGCAGGCCACCACGGACTGGTGGGGTCTGCTATATGGAATAATTTGCAGCAAAAGGGATATACCAATCTGGTAGGCCGTTCTCACAAAGAACTGGATTTGCTGGACGGGCAGGCTGTGAAGAAGTTTTTTGATGAAGAGCAGCCCCAGTATGTCATTCTGGCAGCGGCACATGTGGGCGGCATCATGGCGAACAGTCTTTACCGTGCCGATTTTATTTATCAGAACTTGCAGATTCAGCAGAATGTGATAGGGGAGAGTTTCCGCCATGATGTAAAGAAACTCTTGTTTTTGGGAAGCACTTGCATTTATCCTCGTGATGCCGTACAACCCATGAAGGAAGATGTGTTACTGACTTCTCCCTTGGAATATACCAACGAACCGTATGCTATTGCGAAGATTGCCGGGTTGAAGATGTGCGAAAGCTTTAACTTGCAATATGGAACCAATTACATAGCCGTGATGCCTACGAACCTTTACGGTCCCAATGATAATTTCCATTTGGAGAACAGCCATGTGCTGCCTGCCATGATTCGTAAGATTCATTTGGGAAAATGCCTGAATGAAGGAGACTGGGACGCGGTGCGTAAAGATATGAATCTTCGTCCCGTAGAGGGGATAGACGGTTCGCATACGGATGAGGAGATTCTCTCCATTCTGAAAAAGTATGGTATAACCGGGCAGGAAGTAACTTTGTGGGGAACAGGCAAGCCGTTGCGTGAGTTCTTATGGAGTGAGGAGATGGCTGATGCCAGTGTCTATATCATGGAGCATGTGGATTTTAAGGATACCTATGCTGCCGGCTCCAAGGATATCCGCAACTGTCATATCAATATCGGTACGGGGAAAGAAATCACCATTGCCCAACTGGCGGACAAGATTGTCAAGGAGGTGGGTTATCAGGGCAAACTGACTTTTGACGCTACGAAACCGGACGGCACTATGCGTAAGATGACGGATGTAAGCAAATTGCACCGGCTGGGCTGGCAGCATAAGATTGATATAGAAGAAGGGGTACACAGAATGTACCAATGGTACTTGTCTAAAGGATGAAGATGTAAGATTATAGATCTTGCGGGCATAAGATTATAAATCTTTCACATGCAAGATTATAGATCTTTCAAGCATGACATATAAAAATTTCCGGCATAACTTTCAAGAAGCTATGCCGGAAACTGCCCTAAAAACTATGTGGATAGATTGTAAAAATCTTCTGCCGTTTTCTTTATTCTTTCGGGAAGCATTTTTTATTTTACCGCTTTCAGTGCGGCCTCATAATTCGGTTCCTGGGTTATTTCGGGAACAAGTTCGGTATAAACCACTTTTCCTTCCGGGTCAATCACTACAACCGAGCGTGCCAATAATCCAGCCAAAGGACCATCAGTCATCAATACACCATATTTTTCAGCGAAATCGGAAGTATAGCGATAATCAGACAAAGGAATAACGTTGGTGATGCCTTCAGTAGTGCAGAAGCGTCCCTGGGCGAATGGCAGGTCTTTAGAGATTGCCAACACCACCGTATTGGGCTGGTTTGCAGCCAGCTGGTTGAACTTGCGTACGGAAGTAGCGCACACGCCGGTATCCATACTGGGGAAAATGTTCAGAATCAGATATTTGCCCTTCCCGTCTTTTAATGTATAATTGCTCAAATCTCCTTTTACCAATGTAAATTCCGGAGCTGAGGTTCCTGCTTTCACAAATTCTCCGGCTAGTGTTACCGGTGTTCCTTTAAATGCTGTTTTTGCCATAATTTTATTATATTTTAGTTCGATACTGTAATGATAACAAATTTAAATGGAAAAAAGTTCATTCCTTTTTTATTTTCTTCCTTTATAAATCAGGAAACCTACTATTAAAACGCCGATAGCTATAAAGCAATATCCTAACTCGTGGCTGTATTCGGTGACGGTACTCAATAACTGCTCTTCGGGAACCACTGATTGCAGATAGTAACCGATGGCTGCCAGGATGGCATTCCAGATACCTGCTCCCAGCGTTGTGTACAGCAGGAAAGTGGATAATTTCATCTTGGCCAGACCGGCAGGAATGGAGATAAGCTGGCGGACGGCAGGAATAAGACGTCCGATAAAGGTGGAGAGTGCCCCATGCTTGTCAAAGTAGTGTTCCGCGTTCTGAACCTTGGCTTCATCAATCAGGCACATGTGTCCGAAGCGGCTGTTCGCAAATTTATAAACCAGCGGACGGCCTACGAAATAGGCTATATAATAATTGATGATGGCTCCTATATTGGCTCCGATGGTCGCAAATATAACTACCAGAAATACATTCAGGTCACTGTTTCCTCCGGCAGCCTTATAGGCGGCGGGCGGCACTACCACTTCCGAGGGGAAAGGGATAAAAGAGCTTTCGATGGCCATTAATAACGTTATTGTCCAATAATTCAAGTGGTCCAGACACCACTGGATAAATGCAACTGATTCCATAAAATTATTATAAATATTTGTTTAAGTTAATCTTGCCTGTGCTGACATCTTCTTTAATGGCACGCAGCGCTTCATTGAAGTAGGTGTCGGTCATCAGTATGGTATCGCCGGTTCCCATGGTGGCGTACATATCCGGAATTTCTTTTCTGATTTTAGCCAGATAGTGCATGAACGAAGCGGATTCCTGCTGGTGGTAATAACCGTAAGCCAGAAAAAAGTAAGTGGCATCGGCATCCTCCGGAAATTCTTTGTTTATTAGTTCGAAGTACTGGTTGGCATATTCAAAATTATGTTCGTCAAAATATAGAGAGCCGATTTTGAACAGCACATCAAACCGTTCCTCCTTCGGAGTAAACTCCAATGCACGTGTGAATTGATGTTCCGCATTGCGGAGGTTGTTTTCTTGTTCCTCTTCGCTGATATCGCTTTTTTGAGCTTCTATTGTAAAGAAGCGTCCGGCTGCGATACGTATTTCGGCATCATGTTCGTTCAGCTCCAATGCTTGGTTGATATATTTGTATCCGTTTTCGGTATGCCCCAGATAGGCATGACAGAGCGCCGTGTCAGAATATAACTCGGCCAATTCGTAGTCGGTCAGGCCCGATTTCCGGTTTATCAGCTTTTCTATATAGCTGATGGCCGAAGCATGATCCCGCATCTCCAGATAGATTTGTGCCAGTGCCAGATAGGCTTTCGTCTTGTTCTTGCTCACATTGGCCAGACGGAGATAGTAGTCGCAGGATTCCTTTAAATTGCCTGCCTGGTGGTAACCAAATGCTTTCAAAGTCAATGAATCTGTATTTTCATCATCAATGGCTAATGCGAAATCCAAGGCTTCGTTCGCCTCTTCGTATTGGCATTGTTGCAGATGGCATTTCCCCAGTTCGTTCCAATGCTCGATGGAATAGGGATACTCGTTCAGGGTCATGTTCAGGTAGGGGATGGCCAAGTCGGGCTTGTTGAACGTGCTGTAATAATCGCACAGCACATCGCGGAGGCGTTGGTTGGTTTTGGGCAGGGTTTGCATGTCGGAATGAGCAAACAGGCAGTCTACCCATTGTCCGGCATATTCTTCCTGATTGGCGTTGGTATAGTCCTGGATGATATCCAGCAGCGTATCCACTTCGTACTCCTCGTCCATGACCAGTTGTTTGAATATCTCCTCGGCCTCTTCTATGCGGTCCTCCTCCATCAGCATGTCAGCTTGCAGGAACCTGCATTCACGGTCGGTGCTGTTGGCGATGAGTTGCGCTACCACTTTGGCTTCTTCCTTTTTGTTTTGCAGCATCAGGGAGCGTATCCGGAAAACCAGGGCGTCTGTGTTTTCGGGATGTAATTGGAGAGTGAGGTCTATGGCCTTGTCTGCATCTTTATGTCTTCCTTTTAAAGTGTAGTATTCGGCGATATCGATCAGTTCATCAGCTTCAAAATAAGCGGGGGTATGGTTCTCCACCATACCCTCGTATTTTGCCAATGCTTCTTTAAATTCCGGGTCTTCAAAGTAAGAAGACATGTCGTAGTTCATAAGCTTGTTTTTATTTATTGATTTTGCTCCAGGTATCTTTTAAAGATACGGTGCGGTTGAACACCAGATGTTCCGGTGTAGAGTCTTTGTCTACATTGAAATAACCGATGCGTTGGAACTGCAAGTAATCCAGCGGTTTGGCATCGGCCAGATATTTCTCTACATAGCAGTTGGTTAATACATTCAACGAATCGGGGTTGATCATTTCTTTCATGGCTTCCAGTGCGTCGCAGTTCTTTGCTTCGCGGATGGCGGCCATCTCATCACGCGGGTTCTCCACTTTCCACAGGCGGTCGTACAGGCGTACTTCGGCAGGCAGACAGTGTGCGCAGCTTACCCAGTGGATGGTACCTTTGATTTTGCGGTTGCTGCCCGGCATACCTGTTTTGCTGTCGGGATCGTATTCGCAGTATACCTCCACCACGTTGCCGTTGTCGTCTTTCTTGCAGCCTGTGCATTTCACGATGTATCCGCTTTTCAGACGCACTTCCTGTCCCGGAGTCATACGGAAATATTTCTTCGGGGCGTCTTCCATGAAGTCGTCGCGTTCTATCCACAGTTCGCGGCTGAATTCGATGGTGTGTGTGCCTGCCGACGGATCTTCCGGGTTGTTGACAGCTTCCATTTCCTCCACCTGTCCTTCGGGATAGTTGGTAATGATCAGTTTCACCGGATTGATGACTGCCGATACACGGGTGGCACGGCTGTTCAAGTCTTCGCGGACAGCACTTTCCAGCAGGGCGAAGTCATTCAGGGCATCGTAAGTGGTATAACCTATCTTGTCTACAAATTTGCGGATGGACTCAGGCGAGTAGCCGCGACGGCGGAAACCGCAGAGAGTCGGCATACGGGGGTCGTCCCAACCGTTTACCAGATGTTCTTTTACCAGAATCAGCAGGTTACGCTTGCTCATCAAGGTGTAGTTCAGGTTCAGTTTGTTGAACTCATACTGATGAGGACGGTTGTCGTCCAGATCTTTACCCTCTTTTACCCAGTCCACGAACAGGTCGTACAACGGACGGTGGGGTACGAACTCCAGGGTACACAGCGAATGGGTCACTCCTTCAAAATAGTCGCTCTGTCCGTGTGCAAAGTCATACATGGGGTATGCTTTCCAGGTTTCGCCTGTACGGTGGTGCGGAGTCTTTACCACACGATAAATAATAGGGTCGCGGAAGTGCATGTTGGGGCTTGCCATGTCTATTTTGGCACGGAGCACCATTTTGCCTTCTTCTATTTCACCGCTGTTCATTTTGTTGAACAGTTCCAGGCTTTCCTCGATGGGACGGTTGCGGTAAGGACTCTCGGTTCCGGGTTGGGTGGGAGTGCCTTTTTGTGCCGCGATTTGTTCGGAGTTCTGTTCGTCTATATAAGCCTTTCCTTCCTTTATCAGATTGACGGCGAAATCCCATAATTGCTGGAAGTAGTCGGATGCATAATATTCGTTTCCCCACTGGAATCCGAGCCATTGGATGTCCTCCTTGATGGCTTCCACGTATTCCATATCTTCTTTGGTCGGGTTGGTGTCGTCAAAACGCAGGTTACATACGCCACCATAGCGTGCAGCTATCCCGAAATCCAGACAGATGGCTTTGGCATGACCGATGTGCAGGTAGCCGTTCGGCTCGGGCGGAAAGCGGGTTTGTACTTTCCCTCCGTTTTTACCTTCTCTCAGGTCGTTCTCAACTGCCTGTTCAATGAAGTTCAGACTTTTCTTCTCTGTAGCTTCTGTAGCGTTCATTTCAGTCATTGTGATATCAATTTTACACTTTTGCTGCAAAAGTACGCATTCTTTTTGGGATATCCTTTATTTCACAGGAATATATCCACCGTTTTTTATAATATTTTGCCCCTGGGGCGACAGGATATAGTCGATGAACGGGGTTACTTTTTCCTTATTGGCTACGTTGTAATAGTAGTAAAGAGGGCGTACTACGGGGTAAAGTTTCTTCTTTCCGTTTTCAAGGCTGGGCAGTACATAGTGCTTGCCGTCGTCGTAGGAAACGGCGATGGCTTTCACCCGGGGGGACAAGTAGGCCAGTCCCACATAGCCGATAGCGCCTTTGGTCTGGCTTACAGACTGGATCACGGCTCCGGTGGCGGGCATGGACAAGCTGCTGCTCATGTAGTTCTTGTTCTTCAGGGCGCTTTCTTTGAAAAATTCGTAAGTTCCCGAAGAGGTTTCGCGGGAATAGACAATAATTTTCATATCGGGTCCTCCCAGTTGCTTCCAATTGGTTATCTTGCCGCGGAATATGGCTTCCAGTTGCTGGCGTGTCAGTTGGCTGACAGGGTTGGACGGGTTTACAATGACGGCCAGGGCATCATACGCTATGATTACTTCCTCCACTTCCTGTTTGGCGGCTTTCAGTTTCATCTTTTCGCTGAATTTGATGGGACGGGAAGCCATAGCGATATCTGTCGTGTTGTCCATCAGGGCGGAAATTCCCACTCCGGTTCCTCCGCCGGTGACGGTTACCCGCCGGTCGGGATCATCTTTCATGAAAATCTCGGCTGTTTCCTGTGACACAGGCAACACCGTGTCACTGCCTTTTATGCGTTGTGCGGTAATATTCAGACTACAAGCCAATAGAATAAAAAGAAATAGAGCTTTTAATTGATTCATAAGTTCTTATATTAATTCGTGTGCAAAAGAAACGTTTTCTTGTGTCATTTGTTTTACTGGTGTGTTACGATTCTGTTACGGGCAATATTCGCCGGCAAGGGTGGATTGAATCCGTCCTTGCGGGAAAATGGCAATAAGATCAGGATTGTCTTTGCTTGTAACAAGTTTGTAATATAATTGTAGCAAATACTTCAAGCTTCTTTCATATCACCTTAATATAAAGAGGCTTTTTTTGCATCGGTTATTAAAATAGAAGACTAAAACTGTATGAAACGAGTTTGGGAAAAGATTGTAGAAGGGATATTGACTTGCAGCGGTTTTGTAACGAGCATTACTATTTTGCTGATTGTCGTATTCTTGTTTGCGGAAGCTTTGGGACTTTTTAATAAAAAAGTCATAGAAGAGGGGTATGTACTGGCGGTGAATAAAGCCAATCCGGTGCAGGAACTGAGTGCGGCACAAATAAAAGATGTTTTTGACGAAGAGATTACCAACTGGAAAGAGTTGGGAGGACCAGACGCGGAGGTTAAAGTTTTCCGGTTGGAGGATAGTCACCTCCTATTTCTCGGAGGAAGAACTGGGAGCCGAGTACGAGAAGGCTCCCCGGTGCATCGGTGAGATCGTTGCCGGTAATCCAGGCATCATCGCCTTTGTTCCCTCCAAGTTTATAGAAAAGGATTTTCCGGGACATCTGCTGAAAGACGAGTCTATTTCTTTTGACGAGGTTTTTGCCGGAAAGGAATGGTTCCCTACGGCTACTCCCGCCCCTCAGTTCGGATTTCTTCCTTTGATTACGGGTACGCTTTGGGTGAGTTTCTTTGCCATCCTGTTCGCTTTGCCTTTCGGCTTGTCGGTGGCGGTGTATATGTCCGAGGTGGCCGACCATCGGACCCGTAGTTTTCTGAAGCCGGTTATTGAATTGCTCAGTGGTATTCCGTCCGTGGTCTACGGTTTCTTTGGGTTGATAGTCATCGTACCGCTTATTCAGAAAGTCTTTAATCTGCCTGTGGGCGAGACCGGATTGGCCGGAAGTATTGTTTTGGCGATCATGGCACTCCCCACTATCATTACCGTAAGCGAGGATGCGATGCGGAATTGTCCCCGTGCCATGCGCGAAGCCAGTCTGGCATTGGGCGCTACCCGTTGGCAGACTATATATAAGGTGGTAATACCTTTCTCTGTTTCGGGAATCACTTCGGGCGTTGTCCTGGGCATCGGACGTGCCATAGGCGAGACGATGGCGGTGCTGATGGTTACAGGAAATGCGGCCGTGATACCCACCACTATTCTGGAACCGCTCCGTACCATTCCGGCGACTATTGCAGCGGAACTGGGAGAGGCTCCAGCCGGCGGCGCGCACTATGAAGCCCTGTTCCTGTTGGGAGTAGTGTTGTTTTTCATCACGATGCTTATCAACTTTAGTGTAGAATATATTTCATCAAGAACAAATAAATAATGTACTGATTTGCCGGTGTGCTAATGATCATGCGGCACACAGCGTAGCCAATGGGTATATGGATAGATTGACAAATGATTAATTAAGTATTTAAAATATGAAGCAAGATGTTTTCCCTGTCGGGCAAGGGGCGCGTAAAAGACGTTCGCAATGGCTGGCATTCGGCATTTTCAAACTGTTGAGTTATAGCATTGTCCTCATTCTGTTCGCCATTCTTCGGTTTTATTATATATAAAGGTATAGGAGTAATCAGCTGGGAGTTTCTGACCACGGCGCCCAGTGACGGCATGACGGGTGGCGGTATATGGCCGGCCATTGTAGGTACTTTTTATCTGATGGCGGGCAGTGCGCTGTTCGCTTTTCCGGTGGGAGTGATGAGTGGCATTTATATGAACGAGTATGCGCCGAAAGGCAAGCTGGTCCGCTTTATCCGGATGATGACCAATAACCTGAGCGGTATTCCGTCCATTGTGTTCGGTTTGTTTGGTATGGCACTGTTTGTGAAATACATGGGGTTCGGCGACAGCATCCTGGCCGGTTCTTTGACGTTGGGATTGCTTTGTGTACCTTTGGTGATACGCACCACCGAAGAAGCCTTGAAGGCGATTCCCGACAGCTTCCGTGAAGGGAGTCTGGCTTTGGGCGCGACCAAGCTGCAAACCATCTGGCATGTGATTCTGCCTATGGGGATGCCCAACATCATTACCGGACTGATTCTGGCTTTGGGACGTGTATCGGGTGAAACGGCGCCCATCTTGTTTACGTGTGCCGCTTACTTCCTGCCGCAACTGCCGCATAGCATTCTGGACCAATGCATGGCATTGCCTTATCACCTTTATGTGATTTCTACCAGCGGAACGGATATGGAGTCACAGCTTCCTTTGGCATACGGTACGGCGTTGGTACTGATCCTTATTATTTTAATTATAAACCTGTTGGCAAATGCACTCCGCCGGTATTTTTCCAACAAAGTAAAAACGAATTAATAATTTGTCGGTGTGCCGATGGGTTGCGCTGTGTACCGCACGGACATTGGTACATTAGCACATAGACAAATCAGCAAATTATTAAAACATTAAGAATATGAATAAGATAGATGCAAAACATGTAAATTTTTTCTATGGTGATTTTCAGGCACTGAAAGATATAAGCATGACGATTGAAGAGAAATCGGTGGTGGCTTTCATAGGCCCGTCCGGTTGTGGCAAGTCCACCTTCCTCCGTCTGTTCAACCGCATGAACGACCTCATTCCCGGCTCTCGTCTGGAGGGGGAGATTTTGATTGACGGGAGAAATATATACGACAAGTCCGTGCAGGTGGACGAGTTGCGCAAGAGCGTAGGGATGGTCTTTCAGCGTCCCAACCCGTTTCCGAAAAGCATTTTCGAGAATGTGGCCTACGGTCTTCGGGTAAATGGGGTGAAAGATAATGAGTTTATCCGCCACAGGGTGGAGGAAACCTTGAAAGGAGCCGCATTGTGGGATGAGGTGAAGAATAAGTTGAAAGAGTCTGCGTTTGCCCTGTCCGGTGGTCAGCAGCAGCGGTTGTGCATAGCCCGTGCCATGGCCGTATCTCCTTCGGTTCTGCTTATGGATGAACCGGCTTCGGCACTGGACCCTATCTCTACAGCCAAGGTAGAAGAGTTGATTCATGAGCTGAAGAAAGAATATACCATCGTTATTGTCACCCACAACATGCAGCAGGCCGCGCGTGTCAGTGACAAGACAGCCTTCTTCTATATGGGCAATATGGTGGAATATGATGATACGAAGAAAATATTTACGAATCCGGGCAAGGAAGCGACCCAGAATTATATTACAGGGCGTTTCGGGTAAAGCATTCATCACAGCGTTGCACAGATGGGAGATAAGATAAAGCTGGAACTGATGTGCCACAGCCCGATGCGGGCTTGCTTGCTTTTCAGATCTAATGGTACGGATTTGTCTTTTTATTCTTCTGTCCGGAAAATTAAAATCAGTGTGAATCTGCGCAATCTGCGGTGAAAGAAATAATGATAAACAAAACAAGAATTAAGAATATGGTGAAATTTATAGAATCAGAACTTGTATCACTGAAGAAGGAAGTGAACGAGATGTGGACATTGGTTTACAATCAGCTGGACAGGGCAGGAGAGGCTGTGCTGACCTTTAACCGTGACCAGGCACAGCAAGTCATTGTCCGTGAGAAAAGGGTGAATGCGTTCGAGTTGAAAATAGACAGTGATGTAGAGGACACTATCGCTCTATACAATCCGGTAGCCATTGACCTGCGTTTTGTGCTGGCCATGTTCAAGATAAACAGTGATTTGGAGCGTTTGGGAGATTTTGCCGAAGGCATAGCCCGTTTTGTGGTGAGAAGCGAGGAAACCGTGCTGGATAGTGAACTGCTCCACAGCCTGCGTATAGAAGAGATGCTGAGACAAGTGCTCGGTATGCTCGAAATGACCAAGAACGCGTTGAATGAAGAAAATCTGGAATTAGCCCTCAATGTATTCAGTAAAGATAATTTGCTGGACGAAATCAATGCGGCTGCCCCTGCCGTCCTTACAAAATATCTGGAAACACACCCCGATAATTTCCTGACTTGCCTGGAACTCGGCACCGTTATCCGTAAGCTGGAACGTGCCGGAGACCATATAACCAATATCGCCGAAGAAATTGTTTTCTTCATCGATGCAAAGGTGCTGAAACATCGCGATAAGGTAGATGGACATTTCTTGGGAAAAGAAAAAACTCATTAAAATGCTGTTTTAGTCTATATTTTTGCTACCTTTGTATATATAATGAGGCCGATAAAGATCATTTTGAATAATAATCTGCCAAAAAAGACAGAAAAATCTAAAAACATGTTGTATGGCATAGTTTTTTATTTGGCTGGTTTAAAAAAAGGCTCGATATTTGCATCGTTATCCTGAAAACAATCTTTTTACCTTAAAAAAAAACTAATACCTATTGAAAACTTAAAAAGGGGGCTTTGTGAAAAGACCCCTTTTTTATTTGCTGCATAATGGTTCTTCCGGTGTTAAATTTCACCTATTTATTGGTCAATATGTAAGATTTCTGTATTTATTAGCTTATATTAGCAACTTTCTTTTAAGTTAATGCTTAACTTTGTTCCCTCATAAAAATAGCGGTGAAAAGAATGAAGACAAAATATATCAAGTCGTTTCTACTATTTTTGTTATTAGGATGCTGCATTTCGGTGTCAGCTCAAAATATACAAGGCGTTGTAACAGACTCATTGACGAATGAACCCATACCCTACTTGTCAGTCTTTTATGAAGGAAAAGGCGTAGGAAGTATTACCGATAATGATGGAAATTATAAGGTCGAAACCCGTAAAGGCTGGAATAAACTCACCTTTTCGGCGGTGGGATATGTAACAAAAGTGGTGAATATAATTCCCGGCGTCACCAAGAACCTGAATGTGAGGATGAGACCGGATGATATCATGCTGGACGAAGTGGTGGTGAAGCCCAAACGAGAGAAATACTCCCGTAAGAATAATCCGGCAGTGGAACTGATGAAGAAGGTGATCGCTCATAAAAAGAATAATAAGCTGAGCGAGAACGATTACTATCAGTACAATAAGTATCAGAAGATCACGATGTCACTGAATGATGTGACTCCCGAGATGCTGGAAAAAGGCATGTATAAAAAAGATGCCTTTCCTGAAAGACCAGATCGAACTTTGCGAGGAAACCAATAAATTCATCCTTCTATTTCGGTGGACGAGACCGCTTCGCAGAAAATTTACCGGTAAACATCCCAAGAGTGAGAAGACCATTATCAAAGGAATGAGCTCTACGGGGGTGAACGAGCTGTTTGCAACGGGAGATATGCTGAGCACGGTGCTGAAGGATGTATTTACGGATGTGAATATTTACGACAATGATATCCGTCTGTTGCAGTATCCTTTCATCAGCCCTATTTCGTTCCAGTGATGCCATCTCTTTTTATAAGTTTTACATTATGGACACCACATTCGTGGACAAGGACAAGTGTTTCCATCTCACCTTCGTTCCCAATAACTCGCAGGACTTCGGTTTTACGGGGCATCTTTACGTATTGGCCGACTCGTCTTATACGGTGAAGAAATGTACAATGAACCTGCCCAAGAAATCGGGGGTGAACTTTGTAGACAATATGGATATTATTCAGGAGTTCGAGCAATTGCCCAATGGGGAGTGGGTGTTGAAAACCGATGACATGATTGTGGAGATGACCTTGATGAAGATCATGCAAGGATTCCAGATACGAAGGACTACCCGTTACTCTGATTATGCCTTCGATGAGCTTCCGCAGCAACTTTTCAAGCGTAAGGGGGCCGAGATCAAAGAGGCGGACGCCATGATGCGCGGAGACGATTTCTGGAATCAATACCGGCCGGTTCCGCTTACGCAGACCGAGAGTTCTATGGATATGCTGGTAAAGCGTCTGGAGCAGATGCCGGGATTCAAATATGTGATTTTTGTATTGAAGGCGTTTATCGAGAACTTTGTGGAAACCGGGACCAAGGAGCATCCCAGCAAGGTAGATATCGGTCCGGTAAACACCATGATCTCCAATAACTATATCGACGGATTGCGTCTGCGTATGAGCGCGCAGACCACGGCCAACCTGAATCCGCATCTGTTCTTCAAGGGATATTACGCTTACGGATTCAAGGATCATCGTTCCAAGTATATGGGTGAGGTGGAATACTCTTTCAACAAGAAGGAATACCTGCCGCGCGAGTTCCCGAAGAACTCCATCACGTTCAGCTATCAGTATGATGTGATGTCTCCCACGGATAAGTTCCTGAAGACAGATAAAGACAACGTGTTCGTATCTTTCAAGACTTCTACGGTAGACCAGATGTCCTACGTGCGGAATATCGCCTTGAAGTATGAGAACGAGACACAGTTTGGCCTGAAGACCACGGTGGAAGTGAAACACAGCACAGACGAGCCTACCGGCGGTCTGGCCTATATAACCAATGATGACCAGAAAACGTTGGTTCCTGAGATTCAGACCATGGAAGCCTCCCTGGCCTTCCGTTACGCTCCGGGTGAGACATTTGTCAATACCAAGCAACGCCGTATTCCGGTTTCTTTTGACGCTCCGGTATTTACGCTGTCGCACACGGCCGGTTTCAAGGGCGTGCTGGGCGGAGAGTATAACTATAACTTGACAGAGATCGGGCTGTACAAGCGTTTCTGGTTCTCGTCATGGGGTAAGATCGACATGTTCGTGAAAGGCGGTGCGCAGTGGAACAAAGTTCCGTTCCCGTTGCTGATTATGCCGGCGGCCAACTTGTCCTATATCCTGCAGCGCGAGACTTTCAACTTGATTAATAATATGGAGTTCCTGAACGACCGTTACGCCTCTCTGGATGTATCGTGGGATTTGAACGGTAAGATTTTCAACCGTATTCCTTTGCTGAAGAAACTGAAGTGGCGTGAGGCTATCGGCTTCAAGATGCTGTATGGTCATTTAACCGACAAGAACAATCCGATGAAGCATCCGGGTGACAGCGAGCTCTTCCTGTTCCCGACCCGTGACGGACGTCCTACCAGCTTTGTGATGGACCCGAAGACCCCGTACATGGAATGCTCTGTGGGTATTCACAATATTTTCAAGATATTGCACATAGACTATGTCCGCCGTCTGAATTATCTGGATCATCCCGATGCGAACAAATGGGGCGTGCGGTTTATGGTGATGATGACGTTCTGATGCAAGGAGAGAACTCCGATGGAGTGTGAAATGAAGAAACCGAGGTAAGAACTTGTATCGTTCAAATAAAAGGTTTATCTTTGTTCCAGTACCTAAAGTTGGTGAAAAGTATGTTATGCTTAGATGAATGTAAGGCAAAGTTAGTTAGTTTCAAACAATGTTTTGGGCATGAGTTTGGAATTAAATCAATTGGTATCTTCGGTTCGGTTGCACGTCAAGAGAACAGGGAAGATAGTGATTTGGATATTGTTGTAGATATTGATAATCCTACTTTATCCACTATGTACACTTTGAAGACTGTTTTGACGGAAATGTTTCATTGTGAAATTGATTTAGTGCGTTTCCGTTCCTCACTGCCTCCATTTTTGAAACAGAATATTGAAAAAGAAGCCATTTATGTATAAAGGAGGACGACTAACCATTTGCGACAGGTTAACCCAGATAAAAGAATCCATTTACTATATACAGCAATGGAGTAAAGAAATAAATTGTGCTGATGATTTTTTAGCCTCCATGGATAAAGTGATGGTGTTCAATGCATGTGTTATGCGCCTTCAAGTAATAGGTGAACAGGTAGGAAAGTTGTTGTTTTTACAACCATCACCGCTTTCTGAATATAAGGAAATTCCTTGGTTGGCTATTTATGATATGCGCAATCTTATTTCGCATGAATATAGTAATGTAGACGAGCAGATAGTATTTACTACTATAAAGAATGACCTTATAATTGGATAAGGTTATTACAGTCCTATTGAATAAATATTTGTAAAACTTGAATCTTTTATTGTGATTACGAAATATACCCATCTCTTATTTTCTTATCAAAAGTAAGTTTTCCTATTTTTTAAGCGCTTTTATTGTGTAATACACAATTATAGTGTATCTTTGTGCCCTCAAAAAGTTTCTAAATTCCTTTTATATAAAGGGTAAAGAACCTTTTTTGAGGGTATAAACATGTCTATAAAAAGCAGACAGAAAAGACGTCTTCGGACGAAAGAAACAACAAATAAAAGATTTCAGAAATACAAAATGAAATCTGTGTAAAAAGCTATTTATCAGCCAGTTATAAACACTGCGCTGATATGGTCTTCCAGTATCGGTCAGCGTGGATTTCTGACGATAAACCTCATGAAAAAGCTATCCCATCAGTTTGATAAACCGAAGCGTTCTGTGGCATCTCCCGAAGCGTTGGAGGCTTTGCGGAATAACAATGCCGTGCGTTGGTATGTGTTGTCGCTTCCCGATTGCCATCGGGGAGGAGTGCGCGGTTTGCAACGGGAGCAGGACCGCCGCATACAGGCAGGCGAGCCTTCATTCGGCTTTTTTGCTCCTTCCTATCAGGAAGTGAAACGTATAGACGGCAAATTCGTCAATACCCAGCGTCCCTTACTCTTCAACTATGTATTCGTCCGTGCCTCCGAGCGTGATGTTTTCCAGCTGATGCAACGTTTTCCTGTACTCAGTTTCCTGCCTCGGGTGAGGGAACGGAAGCGGGAGTATTTCCCCTACCTTTCCGATGCCGCAATGGAGAATTTGCAGTGGGTGGCCCGTTCTTATTCCAATACACTTCCTGTTTATATACCCCAGCCGGATGGTTTGCGCAAGGGCGACCGGATACGCATTACCGAGGGACGGTTTAAGGGGGTGGAGGCGACTGTTGTCATTCAGCCGGGAGCCGGTCGAAAGGATGTGATGGTATGTGTGGAGAACTGGATGTGGGTTCCGCTGCTGCGTGTGATGCCGGGTGAGTACGAGGTAATTGCCCTGAATGATGAGGACAAGCATGTATATACCCGTCTGGACAATGACTGTATGTTGAATGGTTTGCACAGTGCTCTTCAGCGTTATCACAGTGTGGAGGGGGTGAGTGAGGAAGATCGTTCCCTGGCTGCCAGGGCGTTGAAAGAATATGGCAATCTCCGGATGGATACGGATGTGATGCGTTGCAAGCTTTATGCCATTTTGCTGCCGGCTTATACTATATTGGGTATGGAAGAAGAGGCGGCAAAGCTGGTTGGCGTTATGCAGACTATGCTTCCTCTCGTCAAGGCGGAGCAGTCGCGTGCACTTGCTGTGGTTACACTTTATGGTTGTACGGATAGCAGTATCTATTATCATTTGGCGCACGAGGCGGTTGATCCGTGGAAGAAAGAGGAAAAGCCGAAAAAGAGTAAGCAGCAGCTGATCAACCGGTTGGATGATTATGATCGGTGGTTGAGGCATTGAATATTACTGAGCAGAACAAGGATCTTAGGTTGACAGGAGAGGTTATGAAGCTTGTCCTAGAAGATTTTATAGCTTAAAGACAAAGCTTGAGAGAAAGATGTCTAATTTAAAGCAGGTTTGCGAAAAGAACTGTTGAAAAAAGCAAATTATGCAAGTTTCTGGAGTGTCAGTTAAAATCGATGCAGAAGAAATTAGAATATGCTAACTTGCAGCTCTTCGGGGATAGACGGTGGAAGTTAAAGCCGAAAATGACTGATGGTGGGCTTGAGAAAGTGGATTCTGATTGAAAAAAAGAGAAAGATGATTATGATGGTATCGATGATGCTTTTTGTACGGACTCAGTTAATAATCAATCTCAAGAAGTAAAAGAGCCTTCTAAGAAAGAACGTGATTTATCCGATTGTCTTGATGAGCATAAAACGATGGGTGTGGTTGGAGATCCGGTTGAACATCTTTCTGATTTAACAAAGGTTCTGATTCTGGAAAAAATATTTGCTTTTTGGGATGATGGAGAACTATCGATAGATAACAATCTTGCCGAGCAAACTATTTGAAAGCTTATTACTCAACGAAATAATTTCTTTCATTATGGTAGTGAAGTTAGAGTTGAAACGGCTGCCATATATTATAGTGTGATTGGTACGGTAAAGCTTCATGGTGGCTCTATCTGGAACTTCATCGGAACTTTTTTCAAAAATATCTTTAACGGATGTAGGGATGATGCTAATATGATTCCTGACAAAATCACTTCGGCTACAAGCCAATGTTGAATTCAAAACTAATAAATTAACAAAACTCGGATTGGGGCACTGAAAATTGCCCTTTCAAAGGGGGATGCCCTAAATTGAGTGCTTGTGCAAGGTCTGTTGCTCCATCTGTCCGGTATACGGGTCTACAAATATATGTTAAATTTAAAACTAGTTAATTAACGAAGTTCTGTTTAGGGCACACTTATGTATCCTTTCAAACGAATACCATAAATTGAGTGCTTACCGCTGTTATTCAGTGGTTACGCTCATTAGTTGTTTACTTTAATCTATGAGTATAAAAAGAAATTTTGCTTACAGTGGTTTCTTGACTATGGCAGGCTATGTTTTCCCTTTGATAACATATCCATACGTATCTAGAGTCTTAGGTGTTACAAATATTGGGAAATGTAATTTCATAGATAATATTATTCAATGTTTTGTATTGATTTCAATGTTAGGAATAGCAACGGTTGGCATTAGGGAGATTGCAAAAAATAAAGAAGACAAGGTAGCTTTAAGCAAAGTGTTTACAGGGCTTTTTATAATAAATAGTTTTACTACATTATTAGCCCTTTGTTTTCTATTTATTTCTATTCATTCAATCGAAAAGTTTGCAGGATATAAAGAACTTCTATTTATAGGAAGTTTTAAGTTATTCGGTACTTATTTGATGATTGATTGGTTCTATAAAGGTATTGAAGAGTTTCGATTTATAACTGTAAGAACTCTGATTATTAGAATATTGTATGTTATTTCTGTTTTTTTGTTTGTGAAGAATGAAAATGATTATGATATATATTACTGGCTATTATCGATTTCAGTTATAGTAAATGCATCTGTTAATGTAGCTTATTCTTTTAACTATATACATTTTTCTTTTGATTTAGATGTGATAAAAAAAATGGTTCGACCAATAACTTATTTAGGCATCTATTCTATTTTAGCTTGGTTATATAATTCTTTTTGTACTACTTATCTCGGTTTTATTAGTAGTGATAAAGAGGTGGGATATTTTACAACAGCAGCTAAGTTGTATGTAATATTATTATCTCTGTTTTCTGCTTTTGCAGGAGTTATGTTACCTCGTTTAAGTAGTTTGATCGGCAAGAAAGATATTGCTGCATTTCAAGTTTTGATAGATAAAAGTTTTAATTTAATTATTTCGTTGACTGTTCCTCTCGTTGTCTTTTCTGTCATATATGCACCTGATGTTATAAAATTAATAGCGGGTGATGGGTATGAGGGGGCTGTATGGCCTATGCGTCTTATTATGCCATTGATTTTGATAGTAGGTATAAATCAAATATTAATAATACAGATTTATGACACCTTTAAAAATTGGATAAATTGATATTGGTAAATACGGTGTGGGGGGCTATTACAGGGCTTGCTTTAAACTTCCTTTTGACTCCTCAGTATTTAAGCATAGGTGCTTCCATATCATGGGTTATGTCAGAGGTGATGGTTATGCTTTCGGCTTTATATTTTATTCGTAGAAGAACTCAGATTCTTTTTCCTGTATCTATACTGTTTAAGAATGTATCTTATGGAGTCGTGCTAACTCCGATACTTTGGGGCATTTATAGAATTCTTGATTTGAATTATCTTGTAAATATGACAGTGGGGATCGTTATAGTAATTGTATCATTTGTTTTTATACAGAAATTGATTTTGAGAAATCCTATAGTAGATGAATTTTTCAATTTAAAGTATATGAGTGCTTTTAGGAGTTTCTTTAATTGATGTTTTTGAATGGCAATTTTGTAATATAAATTCAAATATTCTGTATATGAATCATTGCGTGATTATGACAGTTTGTAATGATTTATTAATGATAAATAAGTTTGTTGAGCATATTCCTAGTGATTGAGGAATTTATATTCATATTGATATGAAATCAAATATTGACGTTTCTCAAATACATAGGGAAAAATGTATATAAGATGAAAAAATTTACTGGGGGGAAGAGAACATTTGGAAGTCTTTATTTATTGAAGCAAACGATGTTAAATGATAAGAAATATGATTATTATCATTTAGTTACAGGATCTGATTTTTTTTGGTTGTTTCTCCAAAACAGGTTTGATGAGATATTGGGAAGGTCTGGCAATAGTTATATCGAGATATTTAAAGCAGTAAATGAAGTATTGACAAGCGAAATAGCAAAGGACTTATATCAGAGATTGAGAAGTTATATGTGGAGAAGAAATATTCTTTCAAATGGTTCTTATGAATTTCTGTTTGAGAGATAAACTATGCAACGATAGTCTTCGGTATATAGATTGGAGTGTTCAAAATCCACCTAAGACATTGGCAGAAGATGATTTTCTATTATCAAGAAAGGAGATTTTCTTATTCTGCTGTAAATTAAATTTTGTAAAATCATCAGTTTTGATTCGTTGTTTTGAATATTCTTGGTAGATTATTACATTGAGGATATCTTGATGCTGATAACACTTGGAATTGTAAAGTCTTAAAATAAAATTCTAATTATTAATCAATATGTCACATTTTGTCACTGTTTGGCAATTATTAGTTTGTTTGGCTGTTGTCTTGGCCTTATATTTTCATCGTATTATTCTATTAATATTGTCTGCGCCAATGATAAGGTGGACACAGTATGTGATAAGGAAACGCCAGACAGGAAACCTACAACAGGGGGATATTGTGTTTCGTATTGCCAACAAATTTTCGTATATGTTTGATCGCCTGTTTCTCTATTGGATAGGTAATATACATTCACACCGCATAAGAATGTTTTTCTATAAGTACGTTTATTTGATGGACATAGCCGGTGAAGTAACTATGTATTACAATATTGAAATTCGTAATCCGTCGGGAATCAAGATAGGCAAGGGAACTATTATTGGTGAGAATGCGATTCTTGACGGAAGGGCTGGGCTTGAAATAGGCAACAATGTGAATTTCTCAAGCAATGTGCGCATTTGGACACTTCAACACGATTATCGTGACCCGGATTTTGCTTGTAATCCTGAACACTACGGACCTGTGAAAATTTGCGACCGTGCGTGGATTGGGCCGCATACTATCATTCTCCATGACGTAACGGTTGGAGAGGGGGCTGTGATTGCAGCAGGCGCTGTTGTGACGAAAGATGTACTCCCTTACACCCTTGTAGGGGGGGGGCCGGCAAAACAGATAGGAATCCGCCCGAGAGGGCTTCGCTACGAGTTTCATGGTGGTCATCCAAAGTTCCTGTAAGTCGCCGTAATCTACTTTCGTAATTATGGTAATGGAAAGTGAACTTATTTACTATATTCGGATAACCCTAAATGTGATGTAAAGTTAGGCTTTTTTTCGTGTTTTTCTATTTTCCTTTAAATTAAGATTTTCTTCAAAAGAAAGGTAAATTTAAAGAAATCTCAAGTGGAACTTCGTTGCTTGGACACCATTTGCATTGATTTGTAGCGTGAAGTTGAGAACGGACCTATTTATAAAAGAGATGAATGAAGAAGGCAGTGAATATGAAGGGAGCATTTGGGTGTGGTGAAATGATGCTCAATATATACCTATATTTTTTATCGGCATAGGAATAATTGCAAATACGTATGAGGTCATACGTCAAGTAAAATATGCAAAAATCATATGCGTATGTTCGCTGGTTACGGTATTAGTTATGTATTGGGCAAATAGCCAATGCCCCATCGAAAATATCATGTCATGTGCTCTGCTAAAAAGTCTTTTGAGCGTTGTGCTTTTATTTGGTATAACCAATATGTTT
>ENA-OPYX01000119-OPYX01000119.1-human-gut-metagenome-genome-assembly--contig:-NODE-119-length-44289-cov-3.830035_pt1 | contig 44289 bp, 48 predicted proteins | sample MGYA00242639_ERZ504486 | MGnify/ENA primary metagenome ERZ504486 (study PRJEB26092, sample SAMD00036296) | human gut metagenome | host: Homo sapiens | study: EMG produced TPA metagenomics assembly of... | reverse complement strand
ATAAGTAATATCAATACTTTCGTGACCAACTCGGTCAGCAATCGCCACCGCAGAAAAGCCCATATCAATCAAGAGTGAAATGTGGCTGTGACGGAGATCGTGAATGCGGATACGCTTCACGCCTGCCCCTTGATTTCGTCAACAGCAAGTTCATCTATAACAAATACTTTGTAATCAGCATACTTAGCTGAAAGAGCACTCTTAAGAGCGATTCTCTTAATCTTCTTGTTTACGCTGAATCTGTAACTTCTTGGCTTTGGACCAAGTGCTACGCCACCGCCAGTCCACTGCGGAGCACGGATACTACCTTGTCTTGCACGACCTGTACCCTTTTGTCTCCAAGGCTTAATACCGCCGCCACGAACTTCTGTACGTGTCTTTGTAGACTGTGTGCCTTGTCTTTGGTTTGCAAGATAGTTAACAACTACCTGATGCAAAACTGATTTATTCACTTCAGCAGCAAAGATAGCGTCTGATACTTCCATATCGCCTGTCTTTGTGCCTTCCATGTTATATAAAGCCACTTTAGCCATTATATTTCCTCCTTTCCAATAACCTCGATTATGCCTTTACGCTGTTTCTGATTGTAACAAGTCCGCCCTTGTTTCCCGGAATCGCACCTTTTACAAGGATTAAATTCTGTTCAGCGTCGATTTTAACAACCTCAAGATTCTGGACTGTAACTTTTTGAACACCCATGTGTCCCGGAAGTACCTTACCCTTGAAAACTCGTCCAGGGTTTGAGCACATACCCATTGAACCGGAAACTCTCTTTGATTTTGAACCGTGAGTCATAGGACCTCTGTGTAGACCGTGTTTCATCGGACCGGCAAAGCCTTTACCCTTTGAAATACCGCTTACGTCTACTTTGTCTCCGGCTGCGAAAATGTCAGCCTTAATTTCGTCACCAACATTCAAACTTTCGCAATCATCAAGTCTGAACTCTCTGACATACTTTTTGTTTGCAGTGTCTGCCTTTTTGAAATGACCTAATTGCGGTTTGTTAAGGTGCTTTTCTTTAACGTCACCAAAACCAACCTGTACAGCTTCGTAGCCGTCTGTTTCAACAGTCTTCTTCTGTGTAACTACGCATGGACCTGCCATAACAACAGTTACAGGAATAACTACTCCGCCTTCGCCAAAGATTTGAGTCATACCAATCTTTGTACCCAAAATTGCTTTTTCCATTGATTTTTCCTCCTTAACAGTTATTGGTTTCCGCAAAAGCTATCGGAAACTTGACCTGCATCATAGCCGCATAGGCTACTGCACTTTATAGACGATCTTACTTCTGGATTACGTCGATATCCACTCCAGCAGGAAGATCAATTTTGATTAGTGATTCCATAGTCTTAGCACCCGGAACAACTATATCAATCAATCTTTTGTGAGTTCTTCTTTCGAACTGCTCACGAGAATCCTTATACTTATGAACCGCTCTTAGGATTGTGATAACTTCCTTATCTGTAGGAAGCGGAATAGGACCTGAAACTTTAGCACCTGTTCTCTTTGCAATCTCAACAATCTTTTCAGCACTCTGATCAAGTACAACGTGGTCATAAGCCTTAAGCTTGATTCTGATTTTCTGGTTTGCTGCCATACTTTTCCCTCCTCGAATTGTTATTGTGTTGTAATCTGCACGACAGCGCTTAAAGAAAATGGCACACACCGCCGGGTGTTTCGCATCACCCTTATAAAAAAACCCGAACCTCATATTGTAGAGTTCGGGCAAAGTTAGCCAATTTCGCCGCATACTTATCCTGTCTTATGCCGTCAAAAGACCGCACTTCTCCTAAGTATACATTGACTGCCGCCCGGTTTCATGAATCGGACTCACTCCACAGAAAAACCGACGTCAAATCGCCGCAACCTCCCGCTTCATCGTTTGTCAGTACCTATATGCTTTCGCATACTTTAGTCACAACACTGTTATTATACACTATAACAGCCGTTTTGGCAAGCTTTTTTGTATAAAAAAATCATTAAATTTTATACAAATTTAATGATTTTGCGAATATTTTTTTGTATACTTTTACACGTATGATTTTTAGTATTATTACAAAACTTAATAATTTGTAATCAAATTTTAACGAAGTGAATCGTCAAAGTTCAAAGAATGTATAAATCCGCGGATACTTACGGTCATTATATCACCGCCGACAGGTTCGTTATTTATGCAGATTACATTCGCCCTGACTTCTTCGCCGACATCTTTCGGATAATTTTCTACTATATATGTATATCTCACGCCTTTCATACCCATATACGGTCTTAAATCAAGTCCGGCCTTTAATTGAATATCATTATAATTTTCATACACGCGGTCAAAAGGTTTCGGAATTATAATATCCTCCTTTTCGACAGATTTTGTCCTCACTTCCCAACCGTATCCTTTCAAAAACACAATATTGTTCGTATCGGTTTCACCGCTGGCAAAAAGCACAAACATCAATGTAGTTACTATTATTATAACAACAGAAATAAAATACATCATAGCTTTTCTCCCCATCTTCTCACCCCATATATAATATGAAGTTTTTTATGAAGTTATTACCACGTTTAAAATTTCATTTCTCTGTTTATACTAAAAATAACAATATAAACTAATTCAAAAGGAGTGTAAGTATTATGAACAATACTGCTTTAATCATAACAATTATCGGTGCGGTAAACTGGCTGCTTGTCGGACTTTTCAAATTTGACCTTGTCGCGTCAATCTTCGGCGGTCAAGTCGCAATCATAAGCAGAATTATTTATGTTATTGTAGGTCTTGCAGGTCTATGGTGCATAACTCTTTTATTCCGCAATCAAGGTACGGAGCATAGCAAAGCATAAAATATAACATTTAAAAAGCGGTGCTGTTATTTTAGCACCGCTTTTTTTGGAGGATTTATCAAATCAATCTATTTTCGTTTTTATATAGTTTTTGATTATATCAATAATCTTTTCTTTTTTCAGTCCGGCTGTATTAAGACATATATCATAATGCACAGCCTCAGACCAGTTCAAACCGGTATTATGCTGATAATAATTACCTCTTGTCTTGTTCATCGAATGAATAAGACTTTTTGCATCTTCAGGATTAAGCTCATACAATCTTATTACGCGACGCATACAATCTCTGATTGGCGCGTACAGATAAATCTTAACGACATTATCCATATCCCGAAGCACATAATCAGCACATCGTCCGACTATAACGCACGATTCTTTCTCGGCAATTTCACGAATTGTTTTTGACTGTTGTTTAAACAATTCGTCAGCCTCTTCAAGAGACGCATTATGAATACTTTCATCATCGCCGGAATCCAAATCACTCTCAACCCCTTGTGACATTTCAAAAATCTCACGACCGTAATATTTTATTCCGAGTTCTTTCGCAAGCAATTTACCGATTTCCTTACCGCCGCTGCCGTAAGTTCTCGCAATCGTAACAACGTATTTCATAAATTCCACCCCTCTCTTTCGTGCTTATGTATTATATATACCACCAAATTAAGAGTTTAAACATTTTTTCAGAAATTTTTAAAAACAAATTTTCCGCTTTCGGTAAGTTCGTCCTCACTTATTCCGTCATTCACATTTGCACCATTCACCAGTGCGGCAGATGATTCATTTTTATCGCAAAGCGACCAATTCGCCCAGCTTATTCCGCGTTCATTCATAAAGTCAATCCACCTTTGCGCCTCGTCAAGATAAACACCGCCATTTCCGTCGGCCGCACTTGTACCCCACTCGCTCACAAACACAGGTAAACCGCAGTCGGCTATACGTTGTCTTAGCCAATCGGTGTGAGTTCCTGCGTAAAAATGACAAGTGTACATTATATTTTCGGCATTAATCGGATTTTTTGCAGCCTCATGCAAATCCTGACTCCATGTCGGACTTCCTACTAATATAATAGCGTTTGTATTTGCACGTATAACAGGTATCACCGTTTCGGCATACGGTTTTACATTATCGTTCCAAGTCACATTGCCGTTCGGCTCATTACATATTTCATAAATCACAGCATTGCTGTCCTTATATTTCTCCGACATTTCGCCAAAGAAATCAACCGCATCATCAATATGTTGCATAGGGTTTCCGTCCGACAGTATATGCCAGTCGATTATTACATACATATCCTGACGTATCGCACTGTCAACCGCATTTATAAGCGTATCTTTTACAGACGGATTGCTTATATATCCGCCCTCATCGGTATACATTGCACATCTGAACAAGTTTGCACCGTAATCGGCAGTTGCTTTAACAGCATTTTCAGTCGCGAAATTACCAAACCATTGCAAACCGTGTGACGACATACCGTGAAGCACGACAGGCTCGTTGTTTTCATTCATAAGTTGCGTACCGTCAACGTGCAACGCACCGTTTTCACTTACACCGCCTTTTCTTGTCGTTTGCGGTTTTGGTTGCTCCGTCACAGTCGGCTCATAAGGTTTTAAATCACCTTTCATACTCGCCGCACGCATAATTATCGCACAAGCCTCAGCTCTTGTAATTGATGACTTCGGGTTTAAATTGCCCTTGTCGTCACCATATACAATACCTTTGCAGTAAGCCGCAATCATACTGTCATAATATCGTCCGTCAAGCTGTGCAAAATCAGATACAGACGAACTCACTCTGTTGTAATCACCGCGTTCTTCTTTAAAAAATGCATTCATAACAATTTTAACCGCCAACTGTCTTGTTATCGGCTCGTCATATGTTTGTGCCGTAGGCGGTATCTCGTCCCAATCGAACAAACCTTTTGTAAGTGCCGTTTGCACCATACCGTCTGCCCAATGATTGTTTTGCTTTGCACTCTCTTGAAGCCCCGCAATTCTGCCGATTATCGATACAAGTCTCCGCTTTTTCGTAACAGTTCCGTCAGGTCTGAACGTTCCGTCCTCATAACCGCTTAAATATCCTTGGTTTGTCATATCGGTTACATTGTCATAATACCAACTTCCACTCTGTACATCAGAAAACGCACACGCATTGACGCAAAATATCATCATAACAAGTGCCGTCAGTATAAAAATTTTTCTTTTCATAATCTCACCTCTTTTGTTCAGTTTATCACATTTTCGTTATTTAGTCAAAAAAGAGTGGTACAGCCACTCTTTCATAATACAACTCCGTCTTTGAAAATTGAAATTTCCTTATAACCGTTTTTCTCATTATTCGTTTGTTTGCCGTTTGCAACTTCTATAACATATTCAAAAAGTTCATCGGTCAAATCCGCACCGTTTATAATCTCACCTGCATTAAAATCAATCCAATGTGGTTTTCTTTTTGCAAGGTTTGTATTCGTCGCAATTTTCACAGTCGGCACAGGCGCACCCACAGGTGTACCGCGTCCTGTCGAAAACAGTATCAAATGACAGCCTGACGTGGTAAGGTTTGTTACCGCAACAATATCGTTACCCGGTCCGGTAAGAAGATTAAGACCTTTTCTTGTAACACTTCCGCCGATCTCAATAACGTCCTCAACGTCTGCACTGCCCGACTTCTGCACGCAACCGAGCGACTTATCTTCAAGCGTGGTTATACCGCCTTTTTTATTACCCGGTGACGGGTTTTCATAAACGACTTGATTATGACTTGTGAAATAATCCTTGAAATCATTTATAAGCGAAACCGTCTTATCAAAAACTTCTTCATTTACACATCTGTTCATCAAAATCGTTTCCGCACCGAACATTTCAGGTACTTCCGTAAGCACCGTACTTCCGCCCTTGCTTATAAGCTTATCGGAAAATCTTCCTATAAGCGGATTTGCGGTAAGTCCCGAAAAGCCGTCACTGCCGCCGCACTTCAAACCGACAACAAGCTCCGACACATCACATTCTTCACGTTTTTGATTTTTCGCATATTCGGCAAGCTCGCCTATAAGACGCAACCCCTCGCCGATTTCATCATCAAAATCCTGCGTACTCATAAATTTAACTCTGTTTTTGTCAACTTCACCGAGAACTGTTTTAAATACGGAAATATTATTATTTTCACATCCTAATCCCAGCACAAGCACACCTGTCGCGTTAGGGTGATTGACAAGACCTTTAAGCACATTTTGAGTCATTTTCTGGTCATCGCCAAGCTGAGAACAGCCGAACGGATGCACATAATTAAACACACCGTCACACATATCGCCGTACAGCTTATCAGCCTCTCTTGCAAGTATTTCAGACGTCTTGTTCACGCAGCCGACAGTGTTCACAATCCAAATTTCATTTCTTATACCGACTTTGCCGTCTGCACGTCTGTAACCCATAAAAGTGCGTTTTTCCGTTTTCGGTATTTCGTTTCTTTGTGGTTCGTATTTGTATTCAAGCACACCGCTTAAATTCGTTTTAATGTTATGCGTATGTACATGGTCGTCTTTTTTTATGTCTTCTGTCGCATGACCGATAGGATAACCGTATTTAATTATATTTTCGCCTTTTTTTATATCGTTAAGGGCAATCTTATGACCGCTCAATTCGCCCTCAAGCATAACGGCTACGTTATCCTTTTCATTAATTTTTATCTGTTTCATTTTCAGTCAACTACCTTTTCCATAGCCTTTCTTATACCGTTCTTTTCGATTTCGTCAAGATGTTTTTGTACAGTCGGAAGTAAGAATGACAAATCTTCACCCCAATATTCCGTCTTTTTAAGAATATCTTCCGCACTTGCCGTTTTCATAAATTCCATTACTGCCTTATCATCATTCGCCGCGTCTGTTCTGTAAAATGCGATAAGTGCCGCAAGTGAAAATACAAGTCGTTTCGGCTCACAATTCTTTTCCTTAACATATTCAAGCATGCTCGGAAGTACACGAACTTTGTATTTTGAAACGGAATTAAGCGCAATACTCAAAAGATAGTGCTTGATGAACGGATTTTTAAATCTTTCGATTACGTCATTTGCGAACTGTTCAAGTTCGTTTTTAGGCAAATCAAGTGTCGGAATAATTTCTTCAAAAATACCCTGTTTCATAAATGAAAATACAAGTTCATCGTCCATTGCGTCCTTGACTGTTTCAAGACCGGCAAGATGTGCCGCAAGCACTGTCATTGTATGTGCACCGTTCAAAATACGCACCTTACGTTTCTTGTACGGTGTAACATCGTCTGTCCAAAGCACATTAAGACCGATTTTGTGGAACGGTATTTCCTCCGCAAGTTTCTTATCGCCCTCTATTACCCACAAATGAAAAATCTCCGCAGTGTCAATCATATCGTCAAGATAACCGTATGACTGCTCCATTTCCTTTGCGTTGTCTCGCGGATAACCTGTAACTATTCTGTCCACAAGTGTATTTGTAAAATGGTTTTCGGTTTCAATCCACTTCTTAAATTCATCGCCGTAACCCCAATCCACGCTGTACTTTAAAATACATTCCTTTAGATTGTCACCGTTTTTGTCAATCAACTCACACGGAAGAAGTATAAAACCGCCCAGTCCCTCGTCAAATCTTTTCTTCATAAACAACGTAAGTCTGCCCGGAAAAGTAAGTCCGTTAAAATCATCGGGATTTTGATTAGGTTTGTACTCGATACCTGCCTCTGTAGTGTTTGAAACGATAAAACGCAAGTCGGGATTTTTTGCACAGTCAAAAAATTCATCTGTATTTGTATACGGATTGATACCTCTCGTCACGCAGTCAACAATTCTCGTTTCCTCAACTTTTTCGCCTTTTAAAAGTCCTCTTAAATACAAGCTGTATCGTCCATCCTGTGCATTTAACTTGTCAACAAGTCCACCCGGCAATGGTTGAACTATCGCAACACCGTAATCACCGCCGTTTTCCTTGTTAAGTCTGTCTATCATCCAATCCACAAATCCTCTTAGGAAATTGCCCTCGCCGAATTGAAGTACACGTTCCGTAAGTGTGTTTTTTTCCGTTCTCTTTAATCTTTCCATTACAAAATTCCTCCGTAATATTAATTATGATAATATTATACATCAATTTAAGTACAGTTACCATTAGTTTTTTGCTATTATCGGAATTTTTTTATCATATTTTGCTCAAAAGCATTAAAAACAAAACTGATTTATAAAAAGGTAAAAAAGGTATTGCAAATTTTTGAATTTGTGATATAATAAATAAGTATTTAATGATTTACTTTAGAAGAAAAAGGAGGTTTATATAATGCAAACTCTATTTTTGGTATTACATTTGATAGTATCTGTTATACTTATATTCGTAGTTATGGCTCAGGAAGGTAAAGATCCTGGTATGAGAGGTATTCAAGGCGCATCTTCTGATATGGGCGATTCATTCTTTAAGAAGAACGGCGGAACTACTAAGGAAGCAATGTTCATCAAACTTACAACAACTATTGCAATTCTTTTCCTTATAACAACAACAGTTCTTGTTATTTTAGGTGCATAATTTTAATCAGTAAAATGTCTCTGATACTCCATCAGAGACATTTTTATTTTTAATTAAATTTGAAAAATGTTGTACTGAGCTAAAATTTTAGATGTCAAATTTTCTATGAACATATCACAAATCGAAATTGATTTCGGTAATTTTTTTGTAAAAGTTCAATATTGACATTTTTCTTTTTTAAGTCTAAAATAAAGCTATCAACCGGACAAGGAAGTTCAGAGCTTCCTTGTCCGGTTTTTTTATTTTCAAAACGAAAAGAGGTAATTACTATGAAAAAAAAGACACGGATTTATCGCAGCGGCAGTAGCAGTATCATTGCTTGCAGCACAGACATTTGCGGGAGCTTATTACACGCAGGATTTGACATTTCCTTTGCAGTCCTCCGATAATGAAACCGTTACCGGAGATTATTATGTGAAATCTACTTTGGATAATATCAGTTGGGGATTCCTTCCTAACAGAGATTCGGAGCCTATTCTTACTGTTCCGTCAGGAAGTACGGTCACATTTGATACAGTATCACACGAGGGTATTCTTGAGGACCAAGGACGTGATCCGGTGAAATATTTCGGACAATACGGCGTAAGCAGTGATATGGTGCTTGATGACGCTAAAGCGATTGCGGCGTCAGACGATCCTCACGATTTTCTTGCTGACGGTCCTCATGTCGTGACAGGCCCTATTGCGGTTGAAGGTGCAGAACCTGGCGATGTACTTAAGGTAGAAGTGCTTGATCTTGCACCGAGAGTTCCTTACGGAGTAATTACAAACAGACATTTCAAGGGCGCACTTCCTGATGAATTCCCTGAAAAAGAAAGACTTGAAACAGCAAGCGTTGAAAATCCCGAAGCATACGGTGATGTATCGGTATTCTGTCCTATTCATCAGGAGGACGGCATATGGTACGGCACAGTAGACGACAACGGTACAGAGATGAAATTCCCACTAAGTCCGTTCCTTGGAATTATGGGTGTTGCTCCCGATACAAGTGAAAAGGTAAGCACTGTACCTCCGATTAACGTAGGCGGTAACCTTGACATAAACGAACTTGGTGTAGGTGCTACATTGTATTTGCCGGTTGAAGTAGAGGGAGCTAAATTCTACACAGGTGACCCACATTTTGTACAAGGTGACGGCGAAGTTGCACTTACGGCTCTTGAAGGCTCACTACGTGGAACAGTAAGACTTACTCTTTTAAAAGCAGGCGATTCATCAATTCCGAAAACTTCCGAAAAATTCACACAGGCATTCGCCGAAACAGAGAAATACTGGATTCCGATCGGACTTAACGAGGATCTTGACGAAGCAATGAAACAGTCGGTAAGAGAATCTGTAAACTTCCTTTCAAACCAGTTCAATTTGGATCGTGCAAAGGTATACGCTTATCTAAGCGCAGGTGTTGATTATGAGGTATCACAGGTTGTCGATAAGACAAAAGGTATACATGCTCTTATCCCGAAAGTTGATTTCAGAGATATTCTTACATTAAAACTTAATGCAGGCAGCAAATCGATTGATGTCGGTATTTCAAGCAATCAGTTCTATGTACCACTGAGAGAAACAATGGAAGCGTTGGGATATACAGTAGAATGGGACGGAGCGACAAATAGTATTGTGATGACAAAGGACGGTAAGTCTGTGACAGCAGTTGTTGAGTCAAACATATATAACGCTGACGGACAAAACATTGTTCTGACATCATCACCGTTTATTTCGGAAGACGGTGTTACAATGCTTCCTGTATCGGCTCTAAGCGATGCGGCAGGCTTATCTGTAAACTGGACAACAAGCGGTTCGGTTGTAACAGGTTCTGTTCAATAAAGCAAAATGACACTCAAAAGTTATAACTTTTGAGTGTCATTTTTTAATATACTTCTTATTTTATAAGTATTTCTTCAAGCGAACGTTTCGGAACGTTTATAACTCCGTTTTCGTCCTCATAGTATTTAACGTCATTATCTTTCATATCCACGATTTTGCTTTCCTGTTTCGGATAACCAACAGCAAGTAAATATACAACGTCAAGATTTTCGTCCAACTTCAAAAGCTTTTTGATTTCATCACGCTGTATAGCGCCGAGCCAGCAAGTACCAAGTCCCATTTCAACCGCCTCAAGCATCATTGTTGTTACTGCCGCACCTGCCTCAACTTCGTACATTTTATTCGATTTAATACTACTGTCGCCAAGCACCGCTATATATGCCATAGGGCGTTCATTCTCTTTTGGTGCACCGTCTGTAAGATAACCTGCCCACTTTGTCATTGGGTAAATTTTTTGAAGTGTTTCGCTGTCATTTACAATCATAAATTTAAGCGGCTGTACATTTGCACCGTATGCCGCAACTCTTGCACAGTCTACAAGTTTCACAAGATTGTCTTCACTGACTGCCTTTTGTTCAAACTTTCTTATCGTTCTTCTTTTCATTATTGCATCATATACATTCATAATTTATCTGTCCTTTCCAAAAATAACTATTGTTATTGAACCTGTCACTATTATATCATATTCTTTTGCGTTTTTCAATTTTGTATTCCATATTACTTTACATATACGCAAAAATTTTATATAATAATAGGAAACAAATAAGGAGATGTGTCTATGTCAGCACCACTGTATGAGCATTTGCTTGCATACTCAAAACAAAACAGAATATCATTTGCAATGCCCGGTCACAAAAACGGCAGAGGATTAAAAAAAGATTTACTGTCCCTTGATGTAACGGAACTTTCCGCAACGGAAAATCTTATCCACCCCGGTGAGTATGTTTTAAAAGCACAAGAGCTTTTGTCAAACCTTTACGGCAGTGACAAAAGCTACATACTCACAGGCGGTTCAACATCTGCAATTCAGTCTATGATATGTGCAGGCGTAAAGCCCGGCGGCACACTGCTTTCGGCAGGCGACTGCCATATGAGCGTTATAAACACTTGCGCTTTACTTGGTATCAATTTAAAATTGTTTCCGAAAGAAATAGACAATAATTTTAGTGTCCCTAAAGGTACAGGGACACTAAAAAAACATTTAACGGACGACATTGACGCGGTTATAATTACATCACCGAATTACTACGGAATATGTTCCGACATTAAAAACACAGCCGAAGAATGTCACGCAAAAAATATTCCTTTACTTGTTGATGAGGCGCACGGAGCACACTTTATCGCAAGCAATTTATTTCCGCAAACCGCAGTAAAATATGCAGACGCAGTATGCCAAAGTGCTCACAAAACGCTTAATGCAATGAACGGAAGTTCGTATCTTCACATAAACGGCGATTTAATCGACAGAAAACGTCTTGAAAAATCGCTTTATATGTTTCAATCGTCAAGTCCGTCATACGTCATCGCATCATCGGCGGACATTGCAAGAGATGAATTAACCGACGGTGCAATGTGGGAGAAAACATATGATATGTGCAAATCATTTAAAGAAAAAATCACCGATACAGGTATCAAAGTTCTTGAAAATGACGATATGACAAGGCTTGTGCTGAATTTTTCAAATTTGGATATTACAGGCTTTGACGTTGATGACATACTTTCAAATAACGGCATAGACATTGAAATGGCTGATTTATTCAACATAGTTTTAATCGTTACGCCGTCAAACACGCAATCGGATATGGACGTGCTTTTTGATGAGCTTATCAAAATTACAAACAATACACCTAAAGCAAAAAGCACATTAAATCTAACGCCTCCACCGATTTGCAAAGAAAAACTGTTTCCGCAAAAAGCATTTTTCTCAAATCAAAGGGACACTAAATTACAGAATTCAATCGGACATATTTCTTGCAGTACAGTTGTACCTTATCCGCCCGGAGTACCGGTTATATACACAGGCGAAACTATCAGAAAAGAACAGATTGATTACATAGAATACCTTGAAACAAAAGGCGCAGAAATCACAGGAATTTCAAACGGCACAATAGCCGTATCGGAGCAAAATAATGAGTGAAATTATTACAGTAACAGGCACAGTTGAAGAAATTATATATTCCAATCCCGACAACGGTTATTCTGTTGTCGGAATCGACAGCATTGAAGAAGGACAGTTCACCGCAACGGGATATATGCCGTTTATAACAGAGGGTGAAAGCGTTGCCCTGTCGGGTAATTGGACAACTCACCCCGATTACGGCGAACAATTCAAAGCGGAATATTATGAAACAGTTATGCCGTCGGACGAGGAGTCTATTATTAAATATTTAAGTTCGGGAATAATAAGCGGTATACGCGAAGCTACCGCAAAAAAACTTGTCGACCATTTCGGACTTGACGTACTTCAAATAATGCTTACCCAGCCGTCAAGACTTGCCGAAATCAAAGGTATAAGCAAGGAAAAAGCAAAAAAAATAGGCGAACAATTTGCAGAGATACAATCTATGCAAAATATCGTTATGTTTCTTCAACAGTACGGAATTTCCGCAACGACCGCAGTAAAAGTACACAATTCTCTCGGTGCAAATTCGGTTGAACTGATAAAGAAAAATCCATATATTCTTTCTGATATGGTTGACGGCATTTCTTTTAAAACTTCGGACACAATAGCCTTTAATATGGGATTGCCTAAAAACAGCATTATGCGTATACGTTCGGGAATTATACATATTTTACGCAGTGCCGCATATACAAGCGGTCATGTATACATGCCGAAAGATGTATTAATCGAGCATACCGTCTACACATTAAAAGTCACCGATGACGAAGTAATTGCGGCTGTTTCCGAATTGCTTTCTTCAAAAGAACTGTTCCAAGATAAAGTTGACGGAATTGACGCATACTATCTTTACAGCTATTATGAGTCTGAATATTACATTGCGCGCCGACTTATTGCAATGTCGCAAAACACGCAAAAATTCACAATGACCGAAGAAAAAGCAGAAAAAGCCATTGACGCGCTTGAAGCAAAAACAAATTTATACCTTGCCGCCGAGCAGCGCAATGCCGTTGTCACTGCACTTTCGGCAGGTTGTATGATTCTTACCGGCGGTCCGGGAACAGGTAAAACAACAACAATAAACACAATAATAAAGCTTTTGGAAGATTTAAAGCTTTCAATCGCACTTGCCGCGCCGACAGGACGCGCCGCAAAGCGAATGAGCCAAGTTACGGGTTACGAGGCAAAGACAATACACCGTCTTTTATGCACTCAACGGTCTTCTGAGGGTTACAGTATTTTTACGCACAACGAAGAAAATCCACTGCCGTATGACGTTATAATTCTTGACGAAGTCAGTATGATTGACGTAAATCTTATGTCGTCATTTTTAAAAGCGGTCAAAACAGGTGCAAGAATTATCCTTTCGGGTGACGCGGACCAACTGCCGTCAGTCGGACCGGGAAACATCATTCACGATATAATCGAAAGTAAAACAATACCGGTAATTCAGCTTAACAAAATTTTCAGGCAAGCGCAAGAAAGTCTTATAAATCGTGTAAACGCACACAAAAATTAATCACGGAGAACTTCCCGATTTATCGGTAAAATCAAGCGATTTCTTCTTTTTAAGAAGAAAAACACCGCAGGACAGTGCTTTTACGGTGATGGATTTATTCAAAAACAGACTGCCGAAAAGCTATAATGTAAACCCGATTTCATCAATACAAGTCCTATCGCCGACAAAAAAAGGACTTGCCGGAACGATTGCATTAAACAAACTGTTGCAGTCACACATCAATCCATATGACGAAAGATGTCCGCAACACGTTTTCGGCAATATAACTTTCCGTGTCGGCGACAAAGTTATGCAGACAAAAAACAATTACGATATGGTCTATTCACGCGAAAACGGCGAGGACGGTATGGGAATTTTCAACGGTGATATGGGAATTATAGAGAGTATTTCCGTCCGCGACAAGTGTATGAATATCGTGTTTGATGAGGATAAGCTCGTTGAATATCCGTTTACCAATCTTGATGAGCTTGACCTTGCGTACGCGATAACCGTCCACAAAAGTCAAGGCAGTGAGTTCCCTATCGTGATTATGCCCGTATGCTCGTTCTCGCCTATGCTTATGAGCCGCAACTTATTTTACACCGCCGTAACGCGTGCAAGAGATATGGTTGTGCTTGTCGGCAGTGAAAAGACTATTCAAAATATGACTATGGAACAACCAAATTTCATCAACGATTTACGGGACTTACGGAAAAGTTAGTTGCGGTAAAAAAATTTGTTGCCGAGAAAGAGGAAAATTCATAAACGCTTGAAATATTCGGCAAATTATTGTATAATAGAAATACAGAGGTGATATAATGCGAGGAGCGATTTTTGACGTTGACGGAACATTGCTTGATTCAATGCAGGTTTGGTGGGACGTTGTAGTAGATTTTTACAAAGAACACGGTGTTGAATTGCCTTACGAGGAAGCAAAGGAATACAAAGAAATGACTATGAAAGAATCTATCCCAACAATAAAAAACAGACTTAATCTTGACTTGTCGTTTGAAGAACTTTCAAATACTTTTATGCACATGGGATTAAAGCAATACGAAACAACCATACCGCTAAAAAAAGGTGCAGACAAATATTTAAAGAAATTGCACAACAGCGGAATTAAAATCGCAATAGCCACATCAGGTTATGAAGAACTTTGCAAAACGGCTTTTACCAGGCTCGGAGTTTGGAATTACATTGACGCTTGTGCATTCTCGTCCGAGGTCGGAGTGAACAAATCAAATCCCGATGTTTATTTGCTTGCCGCAAAACGTATCGGAATACCTCCGGAAGAATGTACAGTATTTGAAGATATAACAACAGGTATCGGCGGTGCTAAAAAGGGTGGTTTCTCAACCTGTGCAATATTTGACGAAACAAACGCCGATGAAACAGATGCGCTTAAACAACTGTCTGACCATTATATTACGGGGTGGGAAGAACTGTTGTAGCGATAAAAAGAAATGGAACTTGGCATTTTTGCTAAGCCCCATTTTTTATTACTTGATTTTCTTATATTGTGTCTTTGTTTTTATAAAACCCGAAAAGCTTTCGACATCTCCGCTAAAGTGAGCCTTATCAACGATACTCACGCTTTCCGAATTGTGAAATATGAAAAAATACTTTCCGGTTTCAAGCACTTTTTGTATATCGTCATATTTATATTCATTTACGTGTGATTTTGTTTTTTCCGACATATAGTTTTCAAAAAAAGCAAAATGTGTTGTCTGACTGTTGTCTTTTGCGTTTTTGTATGGCTTGCGGTATATCATACGAGGATAAAAAAGCAGAAATGCACCAATTCCAAAGTGCAATCGCTCCCCACAAAATTCCGTATCCGTTTGCAAGTATATAAATGCACCGAAAATCGCAATCAATCCGACTATTTCGGCAACGATTTTAAACACCTTTAGTTTTTCGTTATAATATGTTTTATAAAAATCTTTATAAACAGCAGGCGTCATTTGGGTTGATGCACCATAAAGTTTTTTACTCTCCATAATATATATCCTTTCTGTGATTACAGACGTAAAAGTCGTTTTACAAATGCTCCGATTACTGTTGCCGCAAATGAGAATATCGCATAAACTATACACATAATAATCGTTGTCATCATCATATTTGCCGCCGCGTCAAACTGATAGTACATCGGTATTGATACCATTGAGATAATCGCCATAAACAGCGGAAATTTAAAGTTAAATCCCTGTTTTATTCCGTATATAAGTCCAGATAATGCGATAAACATTGGATTTAACATCATAAGGAAAAATTGTAACAGTAATAATTGACCGTTTTCGCCCATCATAACAAATACAAGCGGTACAATATGAAACATAATAATTGTCGCAATTATATATATTTTCGATTCGTAAAACGAAAAGTCCGTTTTTGGAATTACAGGTTCTTTTTTCAGTGACTTTCTTCTGTTCTTGCTCATAAATTCCTCCTATAATCTGACGCTTTCACCGTTTTCACGCAGATATTTTTTTAAATCGTTAATTTCAATTTCTCTGAAATGGAACATACTCGCCGCCAAAACCGCGTCCGCCTTTCCCTCTGTAAATGCGTCAAGAAAATGTTCCATCTTGCCTGCACCGCCCGATGCTATAACAGGTATTTTTGCATTTTCCGAAACACGTCTTGTAAGTTCAATATCGTATCCGGCTTTCGTACCGTCACAATCCATACTTGTAAGCAATATCTCGCCTGCACCAAGCTCCTCGGCTTTTTTCGCCCATTCAAGCGCATCAATTCCGGTATTCACACGGCCGCCGTTAAGGTACACATCCCAACCGCTCTTATCTTCACGTCTTTTTGCGTCAATCGCACAGACAACGCACTGTCTGCCGAATTTTTCAGCCGCCTCGCTGATAAGCTCGGGACGTTTTATCGCCGCACTGTTGACGGCAACCTTATCCGCACCGGCATTAAGAATTTTTCTGAAATCTTCAACTGTTCGTATTCCGCCCCCTACCGTAAACGGTATAAACACCTGTTTCGCAACAGCCTCAACCATATCGACAACCGTTTCGCGTGCATCCGACGACGCGGTTATGTCAAGAAAAACAAGCTCGTCCGCACCGGCTTTATCATAAACCTTTGCACATTCGACAGGATCACCGGCGTCAATAAGATTTACAAAATTGACACCTTTAACCACTCTTCCCTCTTTAACGTCAAGGCACGGTATAATTCTTTTTGCGTACATATCGTAATCTCCTTATTATAATGCAATAAAATTCTTTAGTATGGTCATACCTGTTTCACCGCTCTTTTCAGGGTGGAACTGTGTAGCAAACACATTATCTTTTTCAACGGCTATGTCAAGCTTTTGACCGTACTCGGTATATGCGGAAATAATACTCTCGTCCTCCGCATTAACATAATATGAGTGAACAAAATATACATAAGGCTCACTGCCGATGTTCTTTAATATTCTGCTATTCTTATTAACAGTTATGCTGTTCCAGCCCATATGCGGAATTTTAAGCCCGTCTTTTTCGGGTATCTTTACAATTTTGCCTTTGAATATTCCAAGACCTTTCACACCCGGCGTTTCATCACTTTCTTCAAACATCAGATGAAGTCCCAAACATATTCCCAAAAGCGGTTTACCGCTCTTTGCAACAGCTTTAACCGTTTCAACAAGTCTGCTTTTTTCAAGACATTTCATTGCATCACCAAACGCACCGACACCCGGAAAGTATCACCTTGTCAGCATTTAAAATCGTTTCACTGTCACCTGTGACAATGCTTTCTGCGTTCAAGAAATCAAGTGCATTTTTAACACTGTGCAGATTTCCCGCACCGTAATCTATAATCGCTATCATATTCTTCTCCTTAAAAACAATATAGATAAATTATATCACTATTTTTCAAAAGTTTCAATATATAAATCCTTATAGAAAAAGCGGATTGCTTTTGGCAACCCGCTTTGGTTCAAAATTTATTAAGCATTAGGAGCTTCTGTTGCATCTGCGCTTTCTGTTTCGGCAGGTGCTTCTGTTGATTCGGCACTGTCAATATCCTTGTTCTTATCTGATTCTTTTTCAGCTTTTTCAGATTCAATTCTCTGTTGTCTGCTCTTCTCGTCAACAGTTTGTCTTACGTCTTTCCAAAGTGTATCTGCTGTTATATCATCACCAAAACCGTAAGTTTCTTTGAATTCAGCAAGATTATCTTCACCGACATAATCGCCAAGTTTTACTTGACCGATGGCATCGCCCCAAGCTGTATCTTCATCTACATCATCAGGGAACTTTAGCACTTCTTTGATTGTATTAAAGTCCATCCCGTACATTTCTGCCATTTTTGATACAGGAATACAGTTATAAGCAGCTGATTCTGTTGTGTTACCAGGCATATCTGACGGTAAATCAAACTGTTCAAGGAATTCGTCAACGTCCATTCCCTGTTCTTCTGCAACCTGTGCAACTGTACGTCCGCTTACGTCAACATAACCAAGTCTGTTATACTTATTGAACATTGACGGACCGAACTTAACTGCAAGTACGACAACTATTGCAACAACGATTACCGCAGCTACGATTATAGCGATAAGTCCGCCTTTGCCGCCCTTTTTCTGTTCGTCCTTTTGAACGTTTTCAAAAGCAGCTTGTGCCGCCGCAACAGCCTCGTCAACTTCTACGTCTGTATTTTCTTCGGCAACCGCCGGAGTTTCCTCTGTTTCGGCTGTTTCCGATACTTCAGTTTCAACCGGTGTTTCTTCTGTTTCAGCCGGTGTTTCGACTGTTTCTTCTGCCTGTTCGGCAGTTGTTTCTTCTGTTTCTACAGGAGTTTGTTCTTCATTGTTTACTGATTCGTTATTTTCTTCATTTAGATTCTTTTCGTCGCTCACTGTTCTAAATCTCCTTATATAATATTATTCAGCAGGTGTTTCTGTTGTTTCTGCTGTCGGTGCATCAGTTGCCTGTGCGGCTTGTGATGCGGCTGCTGCTTTTTGATAAAGCACTTTTTGGAATTCTTCGTAAGTAGTTGAATCTGAAATTTCATCATCACCTATTTGATACTGCTTCTTAACCTGTGCAAGAGCGTCTGCGTCTATAACTTGAGATACAGGCATTGCCATTAAGTCTTTCCATACAGTATCTTTTGTTACTGAATCGCTCATTCCTTGCAGAAAAACTGTCAGCCTCTTGACCATTGTATTTAGCATAATTTTCAATAGTCATATTGTCAAGCATTTCGCTTTCAGTAGTCTTTGCTTTGATTGTATCGCCAAGAGTAAGACCGTACTGTGCAAGGTAATCTTCAACAGATTGACCGGCTTGATTTGCAAGATATTCAACAGTTGCCTCCGCTTTACCGCTTTCAATCTCCTTGTTTGTAACACCTTCCGATATTTTACCGTATGTTGCGTAAACTCCCACAGCGACAAATACCAATATAATTAAAACTATAATCGCATTTACCGCTTTATCGGCAGGAGTTGCTTTTTTCTTTTCGGCTCCGTTCATAACTGTATTTTCTCCTTTCATTTTATTGTACCAATATAAAATGATCATTCCTCATTTTACATCATCTTTAACAATATACCACTTTAGCATAAAAAAATCAATATCTTTTTTATTAATTTTTTGTTAAAGGTAACATTTGACTTGTATATTGTAGGGGATTATAATAATAAGAGATAATATTATCGGTGTGATTTTTATTTATGTGTTGTCAGTTTCACGCAATGCTCCGTATGGGACAGAGCCTCGACGTCCCCTACGGTCAAAAAAGTCACACCCGCACAAGAAAGGTACAATGCAATGAATTACGAACAATCGATAAACTACATACATTCAATCCCCAAATTTCGCCGACCGTTAGGCAATGCAAATCTTGAAAAATTACTGACTCACCTCGACAATCCGCAAAAAAAGCTAAAATTCATACACATCGCCGGAACAAACGGCAAAGGCTCAACTGCGGCAATGACTGCGGAAATACTGAAAAAAAGCGGTTTTAAAACAGGACTTTTTACATCTCCGTATCTTGAAGTATTCAATGAGCGCATACGAATAAACGGTGAAAATATTACAGACAATGACCTTGCCGAATATGTTACAAGAGTAAAAGCTATAATGGAAAAAAACAACGCACTTGTTTCGGAATTTGCTTTTATAACCGCAGTATCGTTCCTGTATTTTTATGAAAAGCAATGTGATATTGTTGTTCTTGAAGTCGGTATGGGCGGAAAGCTTGACGCAACGAACGTTATAGATTCAAGCCTTGTCAGCGTTATATGCAAAATCGGTCTTGACCACACGCAATATCTCGGCAACACTATCGAAGAAATCGCTAAAGAAAAATGCGGTATTATGCGTGACGGCGGCACAGCCGTTTCATATCCGAACAATGATGTAAGAGATATAATAGAAAAATATGCAAAGAGCAAAAATGTATCGCTTACATTCGCCGACACCGCATTACCGACTGAAAACGGTTTTATTTACAAATGCAAAGAATACCCTCTTTCATTAAAAGGTACATACCAACCGCAAAATGCGGCGGTTGTACTTGAAATCGCAAGTGCACTTAATAAGCAGGGCTTTAACATTTCCGATGAAGATATATCATACGGTTTGTCGCACACATCTTGGGCGGCACGATTTGAATTTGTATCCGACAGAGTGGTCATTGACGGCGGTCACAACATTGACGGAATTAAGGCGTTGAAAAAATCGCTTTTATCGTTAAATCGTGATATAGTACTTGTCATTGCAATGATGGAGGACAAGGATTACAAAGCCTGTATTCGTGAAATATCGCCTGTCGCAAAAGCTGTTTTTGCGACACAGCTTGATATGCCAAGGTGTCTTTCGTCCGAAAAAATTTCCGATATTATCGGAAGTATGAACATTCCCGTATTTGTTAACAATAACCCTAAAGACGCACTTCAAAACGCTCTCGATTTTTCGGACAATTCAATCGTTTGCGTATGCGGTTCACTTTACCTCGCAGGCGAAATCAAAAAAATTTTTCATAAAAAGTAAAAAAAGACTTGCAAACAGTCGTTTTATATGTTAAAATACATAGTGGTATTTTTTGTACCGCAAATTTTTTAAAGGAGGCTGACGGTAGTGAAAGAAGGAATTCATCCTGATTACAAGCAGACTACCATTACTTGTGCTTGTGGCGAAGTAATCGAAACAGGTTCAACAAAGGAAAATATCCAAGTTGAAATTTGTTCAAAGTGCCACCCATTCTTCACAGGTAAGCAAAAGCTTGTCGATACAGGCGGTAGAGTTGAAAAGTTCAACAGACGTTTCAACAGAACAGCAAAGCAAGACTAATTTTCTTGCAACAATTATTTTTATTACAGTTTATAAGTTGAACCCGTATCTTAGAAAACCGAATCACCAACGGTATCTCAGACTCGGGCGATGATTTATTATAGGAGGTGAAATCATGACAAAGGAACGTAAGGAAGAAATCATAAAGACTTTCGCAACTCATGAAGGTGATACAGGTTCTCCTGAAGTACAAATTGCACTTCTTACAGAAAGAATCAACCACCTTAACAATGACCACCTTAACATTCACAAGAAAGACCACCACTCAAGAAGAGGTCTTCTTATGATGGTTGGTAAAAGACGTGGTCTTATGAATTACCTAAAGAGTCAGGATATCGAAAGATACCGTGCTTTAGTTGCTAAGCTTGGTCTTAGAAAGTAATTTTATATTTGTTTATAAGGCAAACGGGATTTATTCCTGTTTGCCTATATATATTTATGGAGATATTTGTTTAGCAAATAAATAGAGCGTTAAGCCATATACGAGCTGTTGGCAAAACTAAGTTTATCGTTGTATTTATCTGCTAAAACGTATCTCCGAAGAAATAAATTTAAAGGAGAAAAACTATGTTTAGAACATTTGAAACAACTCTTGCAGGCAGACCGCTTGTAATTGAAACAGGCAAAATGGCACAACTTGCAAACGGACATTGTCTTGTACGTTACGGCGACACAGTTGTAATGGTAAACGTAACAGCGTCTCGTTCACCGAGAGAGGGCGTTGACTTCTTCCCTCTAAGCGTTGATTACGAAGAAAAGCTTTATTCCGTAGGTAAAATTCCGGGCGGATACATCAAGCGTGAGGGTAAGCCGTCTGAAAAGGCTATTCTTACAAGCCGTGTTATCGACAGACCTATCAGACCTCTTTTCCCGTCAGATTTGAGAAATGACGTATCTGTTGTCGCAACAGTACTTTCAGTTGAACAGGACAACCCACCGGAAGTTGCCGCTATGATCGGTACTTCAATCGCTATTTCTATTTCAGACGTTCCTTGGAACGGTCCTATCGGCGGTGTTTGGCTTGGTCTTGTTGACGGCGAATACGTTATCAACCCAACCGTTGAACAAAGAGAAAAGAGCGAAATGCTTGTAACTGTTGCAGGTACAAAGCAAAAGGTTGTTATGATTGAGGCCGGTGCTAACGAAGTTGAAGAAAGTGTTATGCTTGAAGGTATCAAATTCGCTCACAAGCACATTATCGAACTTTGCGATTTTATCAGCGGTATTCAAGCTGAAATCGGTAAAGAGAAGTTCACATACGAATCACACGATGTTGACCACGACCTATATGACGCAATCAAGAATATGGCTTTTGAGAAGTTACAGTATGCTCTTGATACAGACGACAAAAATGTTCGTGATGAAAGAATCGGTGAAATTACAGACGAAATTATCCCTGCTCTTGAAGAACAGTTCCCTGACATAAACGAGCAAATCGGCGAAATTCTTTACAAAATGCAAAAGGAAATCGTTCGTGCATGGCTTGTTCAGGGCAGACGTGTTGACGGCAGAGGCCTTGATGAAATCAGACCGCTTGCGGCAGAAGTTGACCTGCTTCCGAGAACACACGGCAGCGGTATGTTTACAAGAGGACAAACTCAAGTGCTTTCAGTTGCTACACTTGCTCCTCTTTCAGAAATTCAAAAGCTTGACGGTATCGATCTTGAAGAAACAAAGAGATATATCCATCACTATAACTTCCCGTCATACTCAGTAGGTGAAACAAGACCTTCAAGAGGTCCGGGCAGACGTGAAATCGGTCACGGTGCACTTGCAGAACGTTCACTTGTTCCTGTACTTCCGTCAGAGGACGAGTTCCCATATGCTATCAGAGTTGTATCAGAAGTTCTTTCTTCAAACGGTTCAACTTCACAAGGCAGTGTCTGCGGTTCTACACTTGCACTTATGGCAGCAGGCGTTCCTATTAAAGCCCCTGTTGCAGGTATCTCTTGCGGTCTTATAACAACAGAAGACGGCTTTACAACAATGGTTGATATTCAGGGTCTTGAGGACTTCTACGGCGAAATGGACTTTAAGGTAGCCGGTACTAAAAAGGGTATCACATCAATTCAGGTTGATATAAAGAATGACGGTCTGCCATACGAAGTAATTGAAGAGGCGCTTGCTAAGACAAGAAAAGCAAGATGTTATATCATTGACGAAATACTTCTAAAGGCTATCCCTGCTCCGAGAGAAGAACTTTCGGCATATGCTCCGAAAGCTGAAACAATGAAAATTGACGTTGATAAAATTCGTGAAGTAATCGGTCAAGGCGGTAAGGTTATTCAAAAGATTGTTGCAGAAACAGGTGCTAAAATTGATATAGAAGAAGACGGTACAATCCATATCTTCGCAGTTGACCAAGAAAGCGGTAAGGCTGCAAAAGACGCTATTGAAGCTATTGTTAAAGAACCTGAAGTAGGCGAAATCTATAACGGTCTTGTTAAGACAATTCAACCGTTCGGTGCATTCGTTGAAATTCTTCCGGGTAAAGACGGTCTATGCCATATTTCAAAACTTGCTAATCACAGGGTTGAAAAGGTTGAGGACGTTGTTAAGGAAGGCGATTGGCTAAAGGTTAAGGTTATGGAAGTTGATAAAAAGACAGGTAAAATATCACTTTCACATAAAGACGCTATCGAAGAAGGCGAAGAATAATTTTTTCGGCAATGTGGGGCGACCGTTGGTCGCCTCTTTTTTGTGTAATCTTCAAAACATTTCTGTATTTAACGATGCAATCAACATTCCTTTGCTGATATTTGAACATTTTATGCCACCCCTCAGTCGACTTTCTCGACAGCTCCCCTCAATGGAAGCCGAAAAAGCTTCTTCTTGAGGAGAGGTGCCTGAAAGGCGGAGTGGTGGCTTTATCCAAAAGACAGCAAGAGTGCCGTCATATGAAATAATTCGAGAAAAATGGACATCATCGGCACTGCCCCTACAAAAAAAAGTACACTGATTATTGAATGTACCAAAAAGGGCGACCATTGGTCGCCCTTACGAAAACAAATCACATACCACAACGCAAAATTACCACACATAAAGACCAGCTCTTTAATATGCACCGCGTTTAAAAATAACCGCAAAAACAGTTTTAACGATAAGTTTAATATCAAGGAAAATATTCCTACGTTTTATGTACTTCATATCCATATCCATCCAATCGTCAAAAGACAGATTACTGCGGCCGTACGCCTGCCAAAAGCACGTCAAACCGGGCGTAACAAGCAATCTTTGCATTTGATAGGAATTATACTGTTCAACCTCCCTTACAAGCGGAGGACGCGGTCCTACTATGCTCATATCGCCTTTAACAATATTTAAAAGCTGTGGAAGTTCGTCTATACTGTATTTTCTGATAAATTTACCGACCTTTGTTATTCTCGGGTCGCCCTTAATCTTAAATACAGGACCGTCCATTTCATTATATTTCATCAAATCATCTTGCAGATTCTCTGCATTTTTACACATACTGCGGAATTTATACATCTCAAATGAGTATTATTCTTCCCCACTCTTGTCTGCTTATAAAACGCAGGTCCGCCGTCACTTCTTACCGCCAATGCCGTTACCAGAAAAGCAGGGGAAAGAACAATCAGAGCCACAACCGAACAAATTACATCAAGAATTCTTTTAAAAAATTCATATATCGGTTTATGCAAATCTTGTGATGTTATAATGATTTCACCTTTATTAAGCTCTTTTGTTTTCATTCGCCCCACTTCTTTCATTAATACCAGCTTATATCTGCAATTACGATTTCAGGCTTATTATTAATTCTCGGAACAATTCCCGATTTACCCAACCGCGTGAAACGATGAACTTACTGTTACCGTCTTCGTGGTATCCGTCACAAAGCTTAGGGAACAAGCCTTGATCCGCCGCATAAAGTCCGCCTATAAACGGAAGTCTGACTTGACCGCCGTGTGCGTGACCTGTAATTGCAAGGTCAATATCATAGTCATTTTAATTTACCCAAGAAATATTCCGGAATAATGTGTCAACAAAAGTTTGAAATTATCGTCCGCACTCATTGCTTTTTCAAAGAAATCTTTTCCGTATTCATCAAACTCCGTCGGATTTTGCGTCAAACCGATTATATCAATAGCAGTTCCGCCGATATTGACAGTTTCGGTTTCATTATTGAATATCTTAATACCTTCCGCCTTAATATCCTTATATATATTGGAATTTTTGAAAAGCATTGCGTCAATTTCGTGATTACCAAGACAATAATACACAGGTGCAATTTCATTAAGCTGTTTACAAAGTGATATTACACTGCTGTAATTGTCCGGCTGACTTTCCAAATTCATATCACCGACTATTGCGACAATATCCGGACTGAGGTTTTTAACCTCAGCCACAAGTTTTTCGTTGTCCTTGCCAAATTCCTTTAAATGCAAATCGGCAAGTGCCACAATTCGGATATTATCTACAACTTTATTTGATTTTACCTGATAAAATTTCTTTTCAAGTTGATTATTCTGATGAACAATCATCAGCGAGCATACGCCCAAAAATGCAACTATAACAGCTAAAATTATAATCAGCTTTTTGCCGAATCCCATTTTCTTTTTCGGCTGAATTACTTGAGTTTGTTCACTCTCTGCCATTAACGTATCCTCCCCGATTATTTGTTATCTTTATTTTCTTCTTTTTTATCTTCCGACTTATTTTCAGCCTCACGTCTTGGCTGTTGAGCAGAAGCTTTACGGAATGTAGCACCCATAAGTTTTCTTATATCATAAATCTGCTCTGAATTTGTTTCCGAAACAGCTACGCTTACTTGCATTGTAACGTTAGGCATCTGTACATTATGATAATGCACAAGTTCTTCAAGGTACTGCTTAAAGTCCTCTGCACGCTGAACGGTACACTCTTCAAACATACCGATAAACTGGTCACTTCCGTTATATCCGACAAATCCGTAACTTGACGCGGCTCTCTTTAGCACCTTACCGAATACTTTCAAAAGTGCATCGCCTGCCTCACGTCCTCCCTTGTCATTGACATACTTCAAGTTATCAAGCTTAATAAGCAAGAATACAAATGAGTCTTTAAGCTTATCAGCTGCATACTTTTCAATCTCAATATCACACATTGCTCTGTTCGGAAGTCCTGTCTTACGGTCAGTGTACATAATATAATCAAGGAAGTCTTTTGAACGACCGAGTATAATAGCACCGATACAACCGCCGAAGAAGAATATGATAATCGCAAGAACGATATACATTTTTACATTAATCTTCTCACTTGTCGAAATACTTGAAAGTGTTGAAACGTTATATGCACCGATATATTGGTTGTATTCATCAACAGTTGTCGAAACACTTGAATACATATCACCAAGCTTTTGTGAAAGTTCTTCAAGGCTCTGTTCGATTTCGTCCTTATTGCTCATATCATCCGATTGAGCGCCGTCAGTAAATACGGCAAGCAGCTTTTTCTTATGCTCAAGGTCAACTTCAAGTTTTTCCTTTTCTGTTTCAATGTCTACGTACTCATTAATAAGAGTATCATATGTTGTTTCACTCTGAACGTGACCGTCCTCTTGATTCCATTCATCATACACATTCTTCAAGATGTAGTCACTTGCGTCATTGCCCTCGTCACTTTGTGTACCGTAGTGATATTCAACGCCCTCTTTATTCTTATCACTGTACTTTGTAATAAGGTCATTTAAGTCGTTGATTTTCTCCTCCATATTCTGCAAATCAAGTTCATATGTACTTATATCACTCTGATACTTCTTAATAAGAGTTTCCTTATCGCCTGTAACCTCTTGTTCCAATATAAGCGAATAAATCTGCGGAATATCGTAATCTATATATGACTTATAAATTTCATACAAGTCACTGAATGAATATCCCGTTTCCGCACTTCTGTAATTCGGCTGAGTTTCCTTCTTAGCCGCAAGATAGTCGGAAATATTAAGTGCCCACGCGTCAAGGATTTCCACACGTTCAATATAATCATACTGATCGTCCGTTCCGCGCACGTTATTATTAGGCAATGTTTGTTGGTTGATATACTTTTCACCGTATGTTGCGAAGTAATTCTTGATTATCGAATCAAGCACGGTTCTTGCAAAATCTTGGCTGTACTCACTGCCGACAGAGAACGACACAACATAGTCTGTAGGGAAATAAGTATATTCTTCACCGGCTTCCAAAAGAGCCTGTTTTTTAACTTCTTCGTCCGGAGGGATAATTTCCGTAACCTTACATTTTGAACGGATTGCGTCCGCACCGATATTCAAGTTAAGGTCCTCCAAAACATTGGTTATTACCGCCGCCGAATAAATTTCCGTAACGTCTATATCGTCACCGCTCGGAGTTTTTCCGTCTGCGGCATTCTGTCCGGTATAACTGATAACCGTACTTGCTGTATATTCCTGATTATACATGGCATACTTGTAAACAATCAATGCACCGAGTACGCAGACAGCAAAAATAAGATATTTCCATTTACTAAGATATTTAAGCAAATTAAATTTATTCATATCTGCCGTCCTCCTTTCGTCTGATATATCCGTCTATAACGTAATATACAGCACAAAGTATAATAAAGAATACTACGGCAGTTCCGATAACCGTTTCAAGAATAAACATCTTGTTACCCGAGCCTGTATATTCGGTAAACGTCAAGTAATCCTTTGTTGTATGCTTGATATACTCCTTGTCGGTTGTGTCGGCAGTATTTGCTACTTGCTTTAATTCTTCATCAACTGTTTTGATAAGCTCATCGGCTTTTTTATAGCTTTCCTCATCAGCCGTTGACGCGTTTACTTTTGCGATTATATCGTTGTTGTCAATAATGTCACGGTCAACCGCATTACCTTGCGAAAGACTGTAATCAGCCTCTTTTGTAAGGTAGTCAGTACCCGTATTTGTTCTCGACATATAATATTCCTGTTTTTCGTTGATTGACGGCACCATAACCGTACCAATCATTGCCGAATCATAGTCCTGTACCTGTTGTTTTCTGACATTGTAATCAATCATAAATTTCTGGTAGTTTATATTCAGCATATCGTTTTTATAATTCAATGTTCTTATGTAGTGGTCTTTGTTTCTTGAAAGTCCCGATTCAAGTACGAATGCACTGTATTTTTTAATACTGTAATTCTGAACATTTTGAATCATTTTCTTTATAGTCTGAAAGCTCTGACCGGTTATGTCTGAACGATATGTAGCATTTTCTTCAATTCTTTGCTGAATATATCTAAGCATTTGATCCGATTTGTTTGTAAACAGCTTTGCGATTTCGATATATTCTTTGCCCTCAATATCGCCAAGGTCGTACTTTAGGACAGACTTTGTACCTACATATTCCTCATGGAACATATCGTTATACGATTTACAAATAAGCGTCATCATATCGTCAACAGAAATATTTTTAATCTCCCTGTTCATTCTGTACGAAACCGTATAGCTTGTTGAAATATAGTAAGTGCTTGAATCGTTCGGATCTATCGTCTTACCGCTGCTGTTTTCAGCAATATCAATATGTTCCGAAAGTTCAGTCGGTGTCAAAACATCCTGAAGTCCGGCATTACTGATTACCCTTTCCATTACTCTGTCAGACTTTAATTCATAAACATTGTAACGTGTAAGGTTAGGATTCTGCCCCTTTGACGCTTCCTCATAGTTAAGCGACAACACTACGCTTTTCTTGTTAAAACTGCCTGTATACGTCACGATAAGAGATATAAATACAAACACACACATAAGTACGACTATCGTTTTTATATTGCTGAGCACTATAAAAAGAATACGTTTGAATATGTTTGCGTCTTCCAAATTTACATTTGTAAATTTCTCATCACTTCTCTTAAAGAAACGACGCAGACCTTTCCACATTTTTTTCACCTTCTCTCTCCCAACTATAATTTATAATATTAAAATATCATAACTACTTTATATTTTATCACATTCTTCCATTAATTTCAATCATAGTTTTCTGCATTTAACCATTTTTGGGATTGCAGACAAAACCTTTATGGTTTTGTCGACTTTATTTTAGGGTGTTTGAGGTGCAACCTCAAGTAAAATCATTTCTGACGACCTGTGCGGCAGAAATGGCTTAAAATCTAAAGTTTCGACTTTGGAGGAACTTTTGATTTTTTCTCTGAAAATACTCAAAAATTACATCTATGATGTGATTTTTGGAGCTGCCGACATTTTGTCGACAGGCTCTATTTTTTTTCCTTTACCCATGGCCACAGCTTTATATCTTGTTGTTGTCGGAATATGGAATGCATAAGCCAGCGGCATAAGTCTCAGTACAAGACTTGTAAAGAAATAGTATAATGTATTATCTGTTGTGTATGTTATAAAGATGTACATTTCACAGAGGAAGAACAGCATACCTGTTTTTTCTCCCCAGTGATTTATCATCCAATTAACCTGAAATACCCAAGTATATATCATCCATGCCCAGAATCCCAAGAAACCGAGTTCTATATAGATTGTAAGTATGTTATTGTGAAGTGCAACGACACCGATATGTGCGTTAGGATTTTCAACCATAATTTTCTGTAAAATTACTGTTGTGTACTCAAATCCGTACCCCATAAAACCTAAGCTTATCCGATAGTATTTTTCAATGTACTTGTACACTCATTTCTACCCATTGTATCTATGCCGAAGTAATTCGTTATGTATTCAAATGCACCTGTTTTTGTTACAATCACATACCCAAACGAAATGATAACCGCACACCAACCGATAAATTTCATAAATCCGATACGTCTGTTAGGTTTCATTCGCCCCATAATCAATCCAAAAAACAACGCAACCGGTAAAGCCAAAAGTGCGATTCTTTTCCATCCGAGCATGAAGAAGAATATTGACATCAAAAGGCATAATATTCTCTCTTTCGTGTGTTGTGCAAAAAATCAGTAAGTATATTATGAAAAAGCCGTATGTAAACGTAATATCGTGTATTTCCATTGCTCTTGCAAAACCTTCTTGTGCATCACTGCCCATAAGCATTGCAATTACGGAATTTATACTGTCCGATATTCCGTATACGCCCAAGTTGTACACGACCATTAGCATATTTGCCGCCGCAAGTCCGTAAAATGTAGTAAATATCGCTCGTTCTCCGAACAAATATGCACCGGAGAAAATAATGAGCAGCACCAGAAACTGATACATAAATTTCGATGTGCCACGCAGAATGAAGTCGATCGATTCAATGTTGATTATCCACAAAAATATCGACCATACGATAATTCCGATAAGGACAAAGCCGTAAACACCGACAAAGCTTGCCGCCGTTTTAACTCTTTCTAACCGTCCTGATATAAACAGGTATGCCGCAGCCATAACAACAATGAAAAGACTTATCGCTTTCATCATACGGGTTTGGGAAACGGAAAACACTTTTAGGTCACCCATAGCCGCAGACATAAGCATTAAAATATACGCAATTTCCATTGCTATCTTTCGTTTTTCACCGTTTATAATCAACCGCTTACACGCCCTTTCTCATAAATATTTTCAGTTCGTTTCTGCACTATCACACTGCCTGCGGGATATACGCCTTTCAGCACTGAACCCGCACCGACAACGCAGTCACGCCCTATTACCGTTCCGCGAAGTATAACGGTATTTGCACCGATCCACACATCATCACCTATAACGACAGGCGACGTTTTATAACCGCTGTCGTGTATGCTTTCAGCTGATGATATGTCATGGTCGTGGTCATATATAAGCACATTCGGACCGAATGCCGCTCGATTTCCTATGGTTATTCTTTCTTTTGCAACCGCCATACAGCCGTTGTTGAAAAAACACCCTTCGCCGATTTCAAGCGTTCCTCCCTCTGCACATAAAATAACATTACGTTTAGTATGTATATGCTTTTTTAATAAAATCTTCCCTCTTTCAGTTACAGATATTTTTGTTGTAATCGAAAAATCCTGTATAAATGCAGAGTGAAAACCTTTTATATTAAATATTTTTGTTATTACTATACGCAAAAATGTCAATACACTTCTGACGTACAGTGAAATTCTTTTTTTCATTCAATTCACCTTTTTGACAGAAAACAAATCTCCGTCATTTATCATTTTTATATAATTCCAATGTTCTGTCCGTAATTTCGTCCCAACTGTAATTGTTTTTTACATATTCAATCTGCTCTGCCTTATCGCTTCTGTTTGCCCAACATTTCGCACAGCTTGCTTTTAAGGTCATTTACATCACTTTTCTTAAATGTATACCCATACTCCCCTACTACGTTTTTTGCAGTATCTATATTGCTTACAAGGCACTCACAACCGCAAGCCATTGCTTCAAGCAGGCTTATCGGCATACCCTCAACGTCACTCGGAAGTACATACATTCTGCAATTATAATAAAGCTCCCAAAGCTCGTCCCCCTCGACAAAGCCGGTAAATATTATTCTGTCGTCTTTTGCCATATCGTGAATTTGTTTTGCATATTCGCTTGAATGACTTACTCCTCCGGCAATTACAAGTTTTTTATCAGTATCCGTCTGCATAAATGCGTCTATCAAATAATGCAATCCTTTTTCCGGAACAATTCTTGCAAGAAACAATATATATCCGTCTTTTTTTAAGACCGTATTTTTTTGTGATTATATCGGCTTTCTTTTCATTTGGAACATCTATTCCATTCGGTATGAAAAACGTTTCTCTGCCGTAAGTTTCTTTGAAATAGTCACGTGTTCCCTCAGACAGTACAATAAGTTCGTCTGCATATTTCGCCGCCGTTTTTTCGCCGAATTTTAGAAATTTTGTGGCAAATCCGCCCCATTTGGCTCTCTGCCAATCAAGTCCGTGTATTGTCGCAACGGTATGTATCCCGAATAAATGCGGAAGCCATATCATTGAACAAGGACCTTCGGCGTGAAAATGTATAACGTCATATCTGCCGAAAAGTGCCAGAAATGTTGCTATAATCGAATAAACTATCGCATTGAGTTTACCGTTTTCAAACGTCGGTACACTCTTTATCTTAACTCCCTTATATTCTTTCAAATTAACGGTCTTACCGCCCGAAACGTGTTTTCCTTTGCGGTTATACACCGTCACGCTATGACCTTTTTCAACCATTCTTGTGGCAAGTTCTTCAACAACTATTTCAACACCGCCCTCGCGTGACGGTATTCTTTTATGTCCTATCATTGCGATTTTCATTTTATAACTTCCTTATACAGTTTTATCAGTTTTTCGGAATATTCTTTTATTGTGTCATACTTTATATCTCTGCAATTTTCACTCATTTGTCTGCAAAGTTCTTTGTTGTTATACAAATATTCTATCTTTTCAGTCAACTCTTTCAAGTTTCCGCTTTCAAAAAGTATGCCTGTTTTGCCGTCATTGATAAGTTCGGGAATACCGCCGATTTTTGCACCGAGTACGGGAGTCATAAGACTCTGCGACTCCATAACAGAAAAAGGACAATTTTCCGACCATTCGGCAGGAAGTACGGTAAACAACGCTTTTTCTATAATATTCCTTAATTCATCTCCTGTCTTAAAACCGACATTTTTAATATTATCCGCACTGTTCACTTCATTTTCAAGTTCGCCCTTGCCCGCGAATACAAACGGTATATTACTAAGTTTCTTTGCCGCTTTGACAAGGTTTGATATTCCCTTTTCCTCTGAATATCTGCCGAAATACAAAACATAATTTTCACATTCTGCTCCCAACGGTTTTATCTCGTCAATAAAATTGTACATCGTAACCGTTCTTCCGTTTATATCATCATTACGGCTGATTTCTTTTTCCATAAATTCAGACGGACAGACGGTTAAATCTATCATTTTGTATGTATGACGCAATTTATAGTACCAAGCCTCGACCGCTCCAAGAATACTGCGTATTTTTGAAGAATGTACGCAATTATTTTTTACACACTCAAAATACTTACCGCCGTCACATTTTCTGCAAAGACCGTCCGTATAATCATTTTTTAATTTATGATTGGGACATACAAGCTGTACGTCATGTGCGGTGTAAACAATCGGTATATTATGTTTCTTTATTTCATATATTATTGACGGCGTAAGCTGATAATTAAAGTTATTCAAATGTACAACATCCGGTTTAAAATCGCTTAGCACCTTGCGGATTTGTTTTCTTGCATTAACCGAATAAATAATTTTAAAAGGGTAAGTAATATGCTTTAACGATTTTTTGTGAAAATCAATGTTTTCCGTATATGCCTCTACCCTATTTTCTACACAGTTACGCTCATCTGCCATACCGAAATATTCAACCTCGTTGCCGAGTGATTTCAGATATTCGCCTAATTTTATAAAATAAGTTTCCGCACCGCCTTTTCGGTACAGATATTTATTTACCAACAATATCTTCAAGGCAGACTCCTCCCACTATAATATGTGTAACAATTATATCAAATTTAATATTTCAAATCAAATAACAATACTTGACACTATTGTTACAACTATTATATAATCATACATATAATTTATAATCAAGGAAGGTTAATCGCTATGAATACAAAAAGACTTGATTGGATAGACATTGCAAAAGGTATCGGAATAATCCTCGTTGTACTCGGTCATACACTTGTTCCTCAGGTTCGCGAAACAGGTTTTGCAGGCTTTTTATGGATATTTATATATAATTTTCATATGCCGTTATTCTTCTTTTTATCGGGATATTTGTTTGAAAAAGGACTTTTTCACTACACAAACAAAGGAAAATTCATACTCGGAAAATTACGATATCTGATGTTGCCGTATTTGATATTCTCAACATTTGCATATTTATTTATCGGTTTTTCGTTAAAAATTCCACTGCTTGCAAAAGTTCTTGAAAACGGCGGATATACGGCAGTAGATTTAAAAGACGCAATTCTGCAAATTGTTACATACAATAACCACATTGACAAGCATTTATGGTTTGTTTTTTCACTGTTTATTGTATTCCTTGTGAATATACTTATTCCGAAAATTATGAAATCAAAACCAATGCTTATTGTACTTCTCGGATTGTATATTTCAAAAGCATATGTGCATTATTACGGAATACTTGACTATGTAACAAGCGATTTACTGTTTTTCTCACTTGCAAGAATTGCGTTTAGCACCGGCAACAAAAAATCAATTAACACTATTGTCACCGCAGTGATATTCGTTGTTACCAACTGTCTGTACAGTTATTTTTACGTTACACAAATGCCGTCGGGTGTTTTGAAAGGTGTATTGTATTTGATAAGAAGTATCTCGTCCGTAACGGGAATTATGACGGTATGCAACATTTCAAAACATCTTCAAAACAAAGCACCGCAAAGATTATTAAAAACACTCGGTATGTATTCGTATGACATTTATCTTATGCACGCACCGTTTCTTGTGTCGGGATTGATGGGAATACTGCTCGCATATTCACCGTTTCCCACTGTTATATGCTGTGTATCGGTACTTGTGTTGGGATTGTTTATTCCGATTGTCGTGTCAAAATTCATAATACGGAAAATACCGTTTCTGTCGGTTTTGATACTCGGCAAAAATTACAAAAACAGCACACCTATAAACGCAAGCAACAATTTATCGCATAATTCGTAATTATTCGCACATACTATTACAGGGTGATTTTATGGATTGCGAAAATATAAGTCAGCTTATTTCGTCGAATGTTGAGGCAACGCAATATTTCAACTCACTTTCCGCCGAAATGCAGCAAAAAATTCTTGACCGCGGAACAGGTGTGAATACACTCGATAAGCTGAAGGAATTTAAAAATCTCGTAGAAAACAACGGACTAAAATAGCCAAAACCGCAACGGTTTTGGCTACTTTATTTTTGTGTACTGATTTTATAATGATGTTTTATTTTTCTCGTTCGCTTATAATACCTTGTCTGTACGCCTCTATAAGCTCCTTTAAATCGGCTATATTTTCTTTCAATTTCTTACCGTTATCGGTATCGCCGACAAGTATTCTGTTAAATGCGTGTTGAACGGCGACTTGGTTTGACACAATATCTTTACCGTTTTGAATAACTTGTTCCGCCGATTCAAACGGCTCGTGTGCTGTCAATGTCAGTCCGTATGAATTATATGTAAGAGTATATCCCGCAATGCCGGTAACTTTATGATACGGCTTTGAAAAACCGCCGTCAATCATTATAACCTTGCCATCACATTTAAGCGGATTTTCACCCTCGCTTTGATGTACGGGAACGTGACCGTTTATAATATGCCCTGTTCCGTCAAGACCAAACTCTTCAAAAATCCTGTTTGTCGCGTCCTCCGTTTCAATCAAATCATAATACGAATTTTTTTCTTCGTGATGTGAAGTTTTATCCTCAACAAAGTATCTTTCAAACGTTGTCATTCTGTCACGACCAAACAATGGTGACCCCGAACCGCTCCAAAGATACCACAAAATATCACCGGCGACGCTTTTTTCTTTTTTATTGTTTGAAACAAGTACTTTTCTCACGCAAGCCTCATAGGCGTCATACAACTCTTTACCTCTATAATCCTTACCGTTCACATTGACCGCCTTGAAACTGCAGTCACTGTTCATCGGCACACAACCGTGAAACAGCAAGTTACCGTTATAAACCTTATACATACCGCCCTTTTTCAGCATTAACTGCATATGTTTCTGCAATTTTTCACACTTCACAAAGGCGCTGTAAAGTTTATTCATCATATCTTCTTCACGTTCGGTGAGTTTATACGGATTTTCCTTGTCAATCGTAGGAAAATTGACATCTTTCATTTTATAAACATTTTCACCGATAGTTACCGTACCGTTTTCAAAGTCAATTTTATCAAGCAAGCACCTTTCGTTCATATCAAATTCAGGGTGATTTTGTATAAGCTGTCCCTCAAGTTTGAATTGAATAACGGTAATCGCCTTGTGCATTTTCATTTCAAGTTCGATTTCCGTTTCGTATGAGTGTTTTTTGTTTTTAATTTCAAAACAACTGCAGTCATCATCTGCATACACACTCATAGCAAACGTTGCAAGCGGTATCATATTAATTCCGTAACCGTCCTCGATAACGTCAAGATTGCCGTATCTGATACTGTTTCTGATAACGGTTGCAATGCAAGCCGGATTACCGACAGCCGCACCCATCCAAAGAATATCGTGGTTGCCCCACTGAATATCAAGTGAATGATAAGAGCAAAGCTTATCCATTATCTTATGCGCACCGCTGCCCCTGTCGTATATATCGCCTATTATGTGCAAATGGTCAACGACAAGTCGTTGTATAAGTTCCGCTATTGCGATAATAAACTTTTCCGCCGCACCGATTTCAAGAATTGTATTCACTATTCCGTCATAATACGCACCGCGATTTAAAACCTCAGGTTTTTCCGTTATAAGTTCTTCGATAACATACGCATATGCCGGAGGAAGTGCTTTTCTGACCTTTGAACGCGTGTATTTTGACGAAACCACCTTACATATTTCAATAAGCCTGTAAAGCGTTATTTTGTACCAATTTTCCGTATCTTTATCAAGGCTTTTTATGTAATCTATTTTTTCTTTTGGATAGTAAATAAGTGACGCAAGCTCACTCTTGTCATTTGTACCGAGTGTATGCCCGAATACATCATCAATCTTCTTTCTGACCGCACCGCTGCCGTTTCTCAAAACGTGCGAAAACGACTCATATTCACCGTGAATATCAGAAAGAAAATGTTCAGTTCCCTTTGGCAAATTCAGAATTGACTGCAAGTTGATAATCTCTGTAGACGCTTTGTCTATAGTCGGATAAAGTTCCGATAGTCTTTCGAGGTATCTCACAAATTCCGTTTTCATATCTCCGCTCCTTATATTTTGGTACTTTATTTTTATTATACAATGCTATATTTGTTTTGTCAATTTGATACATTTTTAACAAAGAAAAAGCTACCGCAAAATGCGATAGCTTTTAGACTTATTCTTCACCTTTAAATTCATCACTGTGACCTGCAAGATAATCTTCAAAGTTCTTGTATTCTGCCTTATGCTGTTGAGGCTTGAAGTCAGCTTTATAAGTTGTTGTGTAGCTTCCTGTCTTTTCTGCAACAGGCTTATCCGAATGATTTCTGTGCGGCTTTGGACTTCTCTTTTTATAACCGTCCTTTTTATAACCGCCCTTACCGTAAGGCTTTGCATTCTTAGGTGCAATTACGACTTTACGATACGGTTCTGAACCTACAGAATAAGTTGTTACTGTTTTGCTGTCTTGAAGATTTGAATGAATTATTCTTCTTTCATACGGATTCATCGGCTCTAAAGTAAACTTCTTACCTGTCTTTGTAACCTTATCGGCAAGACGTGTTGAAAGTGCCAACAATGCCTCCGCACGTTTTTCTCTGTAATTTTCAGTATCTATTGAAACCTTGATATAATCATCCGATCTTTGGTTTACAACAAGTGAAGTAAGATACTGCAAGCTGTCAAGAGTATCACCTCTTTTACCGATTACAATACCCATATTTTCGCCTGAAAGGTCGATTGAAACAGACTGTTCTTCCATCTTTGCGTCAATAGCAACGTCAAGATCCATTGCGTTAAATATGTCGCTTAGGAATTTCTTAGCGTCATCAGCCGGATCACCAAGTGATTCTTTCTTCACTTTCGGCTCACGCTTTACAGGCTTAATTTCTGTTTCTGCTACTTCTTCTTTTTCTTGAACATAAGTTTCATTTACAGGTTCTTCGCTCTTTATAAGAGTTACTCTAACACGCGCATCTCTTGCACCTATTCCCAAAAATCCTTTTGAACCCTCGTCAAGAACTTCTATTTCAACGTCCTCTCTGCTTGCGTTAAGCTCTTTTAATGCAAGTTCGATTGCGTCTTGTTTATTTTTGCGTTTTTTTCCTATGCTGTTGTTTCTTTTCTGGAACTGTGACAACGATCTCTTCCCCTTTCTTATCTAAAAAGCATTTAGTATCAACTGCTGAAGAATTTGTACAACTGAGCTTATAATCCAGTACAATCCAAGACCTGCCGGAAGTGTAACTGTAAAGAACGCTGTCATTACCGGCATCATAAGATTCATTGACTTTGTCATTTGAGCAGCCTGTCCTTCTGTATTTTGATTTTGACCTGTCTGTGCCTGAGTAACTTTCACTGAAATTACCGATGCAATAACCGCCAAAACAGGAATTAACAACAATAGTATAACACTCATATTTGAAAAATCAAGTGCCATAATATGTCCGAAAGCCGCTGACGGTGCGTTTGAAAGGTCAAGACCAAGGAAATTGAAATTCAATACCCAAGGGTGAACTCCGCCCGAAACACCTTCAAGAGCCGTTCCCTGTGTTCCGACAATACCTGCCCACTTTGAAAGCTGGATTTGCGAATTGTTCGCAAGCTGTTCCATTGTAGCATTAGCAAGATTACCAATGTTATATCCCAAATTTACCATTGCGTCCTTTAGACGGATAACTTCGTTAATAACCGACGCATTAGCCCAATCAACACCTGCAAGGTATGAAAGAGGTTTCTGAATAACCTGATAAAGACCAATCAATATAGGCATTTGAATAAGCATAGGCAAGCAACCGCCTGTCATACTTATATTATTTTCCTTATAAATCTTCATCATTTCACGCTGAAGTTTTTCTTGGTCATTTGCATACTTCTTTTGAAGTTCAGCCATAATCGGCTGTATTTTTTGCTGTTTCTTCATAGCCTTTTGCGAATGTATGTTAAGCGGAATTAAAATCAGCTTTATAAGAATCGTAAAGATAATTATCGCAAGACCATAATTTGAAACAAGATTATAGATGTGCTCAATTATAAAGCCCATCGGTCGTGTAATAAGATATTCAAACATATGTCTTATTTTTCCTCTCCGCTGCCTTTATGTTTATCGGGTACAGGGTCATAGCCGCCCTTATGAAACGGATGACATCTCAATATTCTTCTTACGGCAAGATATGTCCCGTACAAAGCACCGTATTTCTCTATTGCCTCTCTTGCATATTGTGAACAGGTCGGGACAAACCGGCAGCACGCCCCGCCTTTATACGGTGAAATTTGGTGTCTGTAAAAATCAATCAATGCGATTAAAAATTTTTTCATTTAATTAGTCCCAGCTTTCTCATAGCAAACCTAATATCGCCTTGAATCTGCGACTGTGTTTTTCCAACAGCTCTGTTTCGTGCAACAATTATGAAGTCATAACCCTTTTCAATATCATCTTCCATAAGGCGATAACTCTCACGCATAAGCCTTTTCAAGCGATTTCGCGTAACAGCCTTACCGGTCGCCTTACCGACTCTCAAACCAAGACGGTTAAACTGATATTTATTTTTCTTCATATATACAACGGTATATCCTCCGACAAAGTTATCACCCTTGTATGCACGTCTGAAATCTCTGTTGAGTTTTAAACTTTGAGTGTTTTTCATATTAAACCTCATTTGTCTTATTATGAAAAAAAGGCAACAAGCAAAGAATTCCTCCCCGCTTCCTGCCTACATCTTCATATATTATGCAGATAACTTCTTTCTGCCCTTCTGTCTTCTGCTAGCCAAAATCTTTCTGCCTGACTTAGTAGACATTCTCTTTCTGAAACCGTGTTCCTTAGCTCTTTGACGCTTTTTCGGTTGAAATGTTCTTTTCATTGTTACAGCACCTCCTCTGCTTAATTCCGGCCCCAATCAGCCGTCTTTATTCCTATCATAAAAATAGACACCTCAAATATTATATAGATTTTCTCTCGGATTGTCAAGCATTTTTTACTAAATTCTTTATTTATTTTGCTTTTTCCAATAAATCTTCGAGTTCTTTCTTATTGAAATGGTATTTATTATCACAGAACTGGCAAGTAAGTTCAGCTTCCCCTGATCCTCAATCAGTTCTTCAAGCTCTTTTTTTACCTATTGAAATAAGTGCTTTTTCCATACGCTCTTTTTGAACACGTACACTTATATTCCGGTACAACCGCCTTGTTTTCACATACCATCGAAAATCCTTCCGTTACTCTGAACAGAATATCCTCCGCAGTCATACCCTCTTTAATCATTGTCGTAACAGGAGGCAACTCCTTTAATATATCTTCAAGCTGAACCGCCATTTCTTCGGTAGCCTCTGGCATAAGCTGTATCATAAAACCGCCTGCCGCTATTACGCTGTTGTCTGTATCAACAAGCACGCCAAGTGCAACCGATGTAGGTATCTGCTCACTTTTTGCATAATAATATGTCAAGTCCTCCGCAATTTCGCCCGATACAAGCGGAATTTGTCCGACATACGGCTCTTTCAATCCCAAATCGCGTACAACACTCAAATATCCGCCGCCGATAGCACCGCCGACATCAAGTTTACCTTTATTGTTAAGCGGTCTGTCAACATACGGGTTTGAAACGTAACCTCTGACCCTACTGTGACAATCCGTAACGGCAACAAGGTTTGTAATTTCACCCTCACCCTTTATCTGAACCGTCATACTGTCTGTTTCATTCTTCAATCCTGCCGCACCCATAATTGCCGCACCTGTAAGCAATCTGCCGAGTGCAGCCGTTGCAACCGGATAAGTATGATGTATTCTCTGTGCCTCATTCACAAGGTCGGTTGTCACCGCCGCAAAAACACGGATTGCACCGTCCATACTGTTTCCTCTCACTAATTTATCTGCCATTTATTTATTCTCCTATTCTACAGTAACTTCTATTGTATAATTTTCTGCGAAACTAACATTTTCACCTTCAATTTTTACAGGCAAATTGTATGTTCCCGCTCCAAGTCCGCTTACGTCAACGTAAGCCTTTACATTATCTGTGGTAATTTTTCCTTCCTCACCCCAAACCTGTGCGATGAGTTTATTGTTTATCTTAGCCGTCAAACCTGATTGTACATTTTGTGCCTGTACGGTAAGTTCAAGCTGTGCAACGGCCTTTTTTTACTATATCCAATTTATACTTGACTTTTTTATTATCCTCCGGTATATACATACCGCTTGACAATTCAAGTTCATATTCGCCGAAACCGTCTGACGGAACTTTATCTATAAGTGCAATGACTTTATCATCCGTATTAGTTTCGTCCACGCCAACCGTAACGCTTGCAGGTGTGGCAAAAGATTTATCCGCTTTCAAAATATATTCCTTGTCAAGCTCTGCCGAAAGTCTTGGCACAACAGGCAAAAGTTTTGCGTCATATATCGTATTTACAACCTCCACATAAGAACGTGCACTTTCAATCGTTTCATTCTTGTTTATAAGTTCACCGTTTGTGTCCGTCAGAAGATAGTTCACGTTTTCCACGCCGTCCTCTTGAATACTTGACACATCAACCGTTGCAATAGCACCTGCAACCTCGTCTATTTCACTTTTTGCACCTGTTATTGTGACAGTCGGATTATTTACAGACGATTTTACTATCTTGTCTTTGAGCATACCGGTCTGTTTTACAGTAACCTTAATATCTTTCATTTCAAGCGGTTCAACCGTAATCGGAATATCTCCGTACTTTTCCTTTTCAACTGAAATTCTCGTTGTCGGAATTGAAATCACTCCCGACAAATTATATTCACCCGTTGTGTCAATATCACTGACATCAACCTGAACATATATATCGTCCATAAAATTCATAAGGTCACTTCGTTTACCCGTTACAACAACCGACAATTCGGGAATTTTATCCTTACCGGTCACCGCAAGTTTTTTATCCCTAAGCGACATTTCACCGACAAATCTTACATTCAAATCCGAAACGGTAGTCGTAATATCGGGGTCATTCACATATATAACCATAAACCACACGATTACTGCAAGGAAAACCGAAAGTATTACGGTTTTCAGCTTTTGAGTATTCGTTACATTCGCTTTCTTCTCCGTCATTTCGTCCTCCAAAACATAATCTTATCTATCTTTTCGTTCGTTTCCTGCTTTTGACTCATAATCTTTTTAAGTGCCTTTGCAAGCGACTCTCTTGAAAGATTACGCGTAAGCGAGCCGTTTAACGCTATGGAAATCTTGCCTGTTTCTTCGCTCACCACTATAATAACCGCGTCTGTGACTTCGCTGAGTCCTATCGCCGCTCTGTGACGTGTACCCAAATCTCTTGATAAATTATTATTTGCGGTAAGCGGCAAAAGACAGCCGGCTGTCACAATTTTATTATTCCTTATTATAACCGCACCGTCATGCAAAGGTGTATTCGGTACAAATATATTCTCCAAAAGTCCGCTTGATACATTCGCGTCAAGCATTGTTCCCGTACTTATATATTCACCCAATCGCGTTGCACGTTCCATTACAATAAGCGCACCCGTCTTTGTCGCCGACATATTCGCGGCGGCTTGTGCAATCGAATCTATAACCCTGTGTAAATCGTCCTCTGTAGTGTCCGATGCAAAATCAATTATACGTCCGACTTTGAAACGCCCCATTCTTTCAAGCAAATTACGCAATTCGGGCTGAAATATTACGATTACCGCAAATGCACCGATTTGCATTGCACCGCCTAAAATATAGTTTAAAGCATTAAGTTTCAGCCACTGACTTAAAAAGAATGCTATAAACAAAAATATAATACCCTTCACAAGTTGCATTGCTCTTGTTTCACGAATTAAATTTATAAGATAATACACTATAACCGAAACTATCAATATATCAATTAAATCACTTATTCTAAGCAACTGTACATATTTTACTAAGTATTCCAAAAACGCATTCATATTCAGATACTCCTTTCATTTTCTTGGAGCTTAAGGCGATATATCCTCTATATGACCTCAGTTGTTTATTATTATACTACATTTTCGATTGTATGGCTATACAAATTTAAAAAATTTTATTGTATATTTCGAGTTTTTGTGTTATAATGTTTGATAAATTCGTAAAATGAAAGGAAGTATTTTTTATGAAGAAACAAATTTTAAGCATTTCTCTTGCAGCTGCACTTGCAGTTTCATGCACAGGTATTGCTATGGCAGAGGATAAAACTCCTACTGTATTCGTAAACCAAGGTCAAATCTTTTTTGACGACCAAGCTCCTGTAATTCTTGGCGAAGGTACTACTCTTGTTCCTGCAAGAGGCGTATTTGAGGCTATGGGTGCAAAGGTTGAATGGAAAGAAGATACAAGAACTGTTGACGTTACAAGTTCTGATAACAAAACTCTTATCAGATTGACTATCGACGACAGTACAATGAAAGTTTTTGACGTAAGCGGTGTTTTCGGAGCTCTTATGTCAGGACAAGACTTCGTTGCTCCTGAAAATGACGTAACTTTGGACGTTGCTCCTCAAATCATCAGCGACAGAACTATGATTCCTCTAAGAGCAATCAGCGAGGCTCTTGACGCAGATGTTCAATGGAACGGTGAAGATTATACAATCAATATCACAACAGCTAACGCTCCTTCAGCAGACGCAGGTGTTCCTGCATTGTCACTTTCAGCTGACAAGCTAACAGCCGCTAAGGATGAAGACGTTGTTCTTTCTGTAAACGCAGAAAATCTTCCGGCTGAAAAATTTGTTTCAGGCGTAACTGCAACTGTTAAGTATGACCCTACTGCATTTGAATTCGTAAAAGCCGAACTTGTAAACGGCGACAACGTAATCGAAGGTGCAATAGGTGCCGCAAACCCTGAATTTACATACGGTTATGTAAAAGCCGCATCTATTACTGTTAATGCCGAAACAGCAGTTAAGACAGACGGTGCTGTTATGAAACTTACATTTAAGTCACTTACAGGCGAAAAGGGTTCATTCCAACTTTCAAACGGATACAACACAAAGCTTGGTTTCAACACATCACTTCTTGTTGACTCAGTTAGCAATGTAGGCAATAAATCAGTACAATATGAAGGTGATGATCTAAAGATCAGCCAAGCTGAAGTTGTTATAAACGGTACTGATACTCCTGCCGAAACAGTTAAACCAACTGCTACTGCAGACCCAACAGCTACTGTTGCTCCTGAGGCTACTGCAGACCCAACAGCCACTGTTGCTCCTGAGGCTACCGCAGACCCATCTGCTACTGTAGCACCGACAGCAGCTCCGGCTGAAACAGCTGCTCCGACAGCTACTCCTGCTGCATAATTAAATACAAAAATTTATATAGTTGCTCAAATGAGCTAACTATATTTTTTGCATAAATAAGGCAGTCGCAAAAATGTGACTGCCTTATTTAGGTTTTATTTTTTAACAGTAAACTTATCGTCCTCAACATCTACAGTAATGCTGTCACCGCTCTTAAT
>ENA-OPYX01000118-OPYX01000118.1-human-gut-metagenome-genome-assembly--contig:-NODE-118-length-44359-cov-5.280566_pt1 | contig 44359 bp, 30 predicted proteins | sample MGYA00242639_ERZ504486 | MGnify/ENA primary metagenome ERZ504486 (study PRJEB26092, sample SAMD00036296) | human gut metagenome | host: Homo sapiens | study: EMG produced TPA metagenomics assembly of... | reverse complement strand
AGGATGGAGCGGTGGAACATTGGTTTAAATATGAGCGCCCTAAAGTTTTTCAGGATGAGAAGGGGCGTGCTGTCCAAATGAATTTTGCCGTGATTGATACCATTAAATGGAACGATCTGCCTAACGATAAACATAGTTCCAAAAATATAAGTATTCCTCTGAATAAAGGAATGCTATTGTCTGTTTTGAATGAAGAAGAGATCACTCCGTCTACTCGTACCATTGAGGTAAAGATTGCTGCCGAATCAGGTTTTAATCCGCAGACAGATGTGGATGTAAAGTCGTTGCGATTCGGTTCATTTACCGAAGTGAATTTTGGACGTGGTTGCAAGCCTGTGAAGACCAAGGTTTCGGGCAAAGATTTGATTGTGGTCTTTAAAGCGAAGGGCAGTGGCATCACTTCGGATGAATTTGCTCCTAAAATGATAGGTAAAGATAAAAAAGGGAATATGTTGTATGGTTATGCCCGTTTGCCATACGTGAATTATCGGCCGGCTCTGCTCTCCGCCCGTCGCCCTCTGTTTGATAAAGAAAAAGGTGGGTTGAAGGTAGAGATACAGAACTTTGGTTTGTCTGCATCGGAACCGACGGAAGTTGAGGTGATATGCAACGGTTCCAGCCAGGGAAGGATTGCTTTGAAAACATTGCAACCTTATGAGATTGAGTGTCTGATGTTTGATTCGGATATGTTACTATCAGATGATAACGCATCGTATGAAGTGGTATTCTTTCAGGAAGGAAAAGAGGTGGAACGGAATAAATTCTAGAAGATAAGATCATTGTTGATGAGAAAATGGTTAATAGGCTTTTATTTTTGAGTGGAAAATGCTTATCAAACGTATTTAAAAAGAAAAGCATAAAAATGAAAAAGTTATTAGCCTTTTGTCTTATGGTGTGTTGTGCGGTTGCACAGGCTCAGTTGGTGACTTATCCCGAAGGATTGAAAACAGGTATGCCTCATAATGATGATTATACAGTCCGTGTCCGTGTTCCGGGGGGTGAATGGAAAGACCTGTTTGAATATAATGTGCAGGTGGATATGGATAGGGTACAAGATGCTTCGATGGTACAGTTTGATATGGGCAGTCCTGTGGAGGTAATGGTAAAAAAGAATAATGGAACGATTCATGAGGTAGATATTCGTCCGCAGGTAAATGATATACGCTATGTACAATATAAGAATGTGATTACATTTATGCTTGATAAACCCCGATATCTTTCTGTGGAGTTTAATGGGGATAGGTTGCATAACCTTCATGTGTTTGCCAATCCGATGGAAACGGAGACTTACTCGAAAGAAGAGAAAGGAGTGATGTATTTTGGGCCGGGAGTGCATCGACCTAAAGATTTGCCAAACAATCAGATAAGGATACCAAGTAATACGACGGTTTATTTGGCTCCGGGAGCAGTTGTGAAAGCAAAACTATGGGTGGATAAAGCCGAAAATGTACGTATTGTGGGTAGAGGTATCTTGGATCATCCTATTCGTGGCATTGAAATAACAGATTCTAAAAATGTAGTGGTGGATGGCATAACGGTGATCAATCCGGATCATTACACGGTATTCGGAGGAGGTGCTGTAGGGGTGACAATCAGAAATTTGAAATCTTTTAGTTGCAAAGGTTGGAGTGATGGCATTGACATGATGTGCTGTCACGATGTATTGATAGACAATGTGTTTATGCGTAATAGTGATGACTGCATTGCTTTATATAATCATCGTTGGAACTGGTGGGGCGGTTCGGATAATATCACTGTACAGAATTCCATTCTTTGGGCGGATATTGCTCATCCTATCAATGTAGGTGATCATGGTGATCCGGAGTCCTTGACAGGTGAGACCATTGAAAATTTGATTTTTCGGAATATTGATATTTTGGAACATGATGAAGATGATGTGCCTTATCAGGGATGTATGGCTATAGATGCCGGTGATAGAAACAGGGTGAAGAATATTTTATTTGAGGATATTCGGGTAGAAAGTATTCAAGAAGGAAAATTGTTCCATATCAACATTCGTTTCAATCCTAAATATGACAAACAGCCCGGACAGAGCATTGATGGAGTAACTTTCCGTAATATTACTTATAACGGAGTAGGCGAGAATCCTTCGTTGATAAAAGGGCTGGATAAAGAAAGGATGGTGCGGAATATTACGTTTGAAAATGTGGTGGTTAATGGAGAGAAGATAAAGGATTTAAAGGGTTTTATCACGAATGAATATATCGAAGGAATAAAGATAAAGTAGATAAAAAACTGTTTTATAGTTGGACCTATTTATGAAAAGAGAGAAAAGCATTGAGTGTTTTTCTCTCTTTTATCGTATTATGTAGTAAGTTTGAATGTCGATTGAGGAACTAATTAGAAAAAGACAATGAAGAAGAAAATTTTAGTTGTAGCCGGGTTATTGGCTATGTCGGGTGCTTTGACGGCCCAGTCTGTTTATCCCGGCCAACATGCCGGAAAGTTGAAGAGAGAAACCGTGGCTCCGATGAAAGTCAAGAGTTTTGATTTGAAAGATGTTCGTTTGCTTCCAAGCCGTTTTCGTGAAAATATGATGCGTGACTCTGTATGGATGGCTTCTATAGAGGTGGACAGGCTGTTACATAGTTTCCGTACCAATGCTGGCGTGTTTGCAGGTCGTGAAGGTGGTTATATGACAGTAAAGAAGTTAGGTGGATGGGAGTCCTTGGACTGTGAATTGCGTGGACACACCACAGGGCACTTGCTTTCTGCCTACGGCTTGATGTATGCGGCAACCGGCAGTGAACAGTTCAAACAAAAAGGGGATAGTCTGGTGAATGGCCTGGCGGAGGTACAAACCGCATTGGGTAACGGCTATCTGAGCGCTTATCCTGAAGAATTGATCAATCGGAATATCCGTGGCACCAGTGTATGGGCACCGTGGTACACGCTTCATAAGCTTTTCTCTGGATTGATAGACCAGTATCTTTACAGTGACAATCAGAAAGCTTTGGAGGTTGTTGTTCGTATGGCCGACTGGGCATATCATAAACTCAAACCTTTGGATGAGACTACACGTCAAAAAATGATACGGAATGAATTTGGTGGAGTGAATGAGTCCTTTTATAATTTGTATGCGATAACCGGGGACGAACGTCATCGGTGGCTGGCTCAATTCTTTTACCATAATGAAGTGATTGATCCGTTAAAGGAACTACGTGATGATTTGGGTACTAAACATACCAATACATTCATTCCGAAAGTGATAGCCGAAGCTCGCAATTATGAATTGACAGAGGATGAGAACAGCAGAAAGTTATCCGATTTCTTTTGGCATACTATGATAGACCATCATACATTTGCCCCTGGATGCAGTAGTGACAAGGAACATATTTTGACCCGGCCCGGTTCTCCAAGCATGTGTCAGGTTATACTGGGGAAACGTGTTGTACCTATAATATGTTGGAACTGTCCCGTCATTTGTTCTGCTGGACAGCCGATGCTGCCATTGCGGATTATTATGAACGGGCCCTTTACAACCATATTTTGGGACAGCAAGATCCTCAGACCGGTATGGTAACATATTTCCTGCCCTTGCTTTCAGGCTCGCATAAGGTGTATAGTACGAAAGAAAATTCTTTCTGGTGTTGTGTGGGAAGCGGTTTTGAGAACCATGCTAAATATGGAGAAGCTATTTATTATCACAATGACAAAGGCATTTATGTGAATCTTTTTATCCCCTCGGTGGTTAATTGGCGCGAGAAAGGATTGACTCTCCGGCAGGAAACGGATTTTCCGGCAGAGGAGACCACTGTTCTGACCATAAGAGCCCAAAATCCTGTAGAGACTACGGTTTATCTTCGTTATCCTTCATGGAGCAAGGGAGTGAAAGTGTTTGTGAATGGCAAAAAGATAGCGGTGAAACAGAAGCCAGGTTCATATATTGCCATTACTCGTCTATGGAAAGACGGTGACCGTATTACGGCTGATTATCCTATGTGTCTCCGTGTGGAAACGACCCCGGATAATCCTCAAAAAGGAGCGTTGGTTTATGGTCCGGTAGTGTTGGCCGGTAAGCGGGGAACAGAAGGAATGCAGGCACCTGCGCCCGATTCCAATCCTGCTTTGTACAATGATTATTATACGTATGATTATCATATCCCTGCAGGACTTCGCACTACGTTAAAACTCGATGTCAAGCATCCTGAACGCAGTGTACAGCGTGTCGGTACGGAATTAAAGTTTACGACTTCGCAAGGAGATGTGATAGAACCGTTGTACAATATTCATCGGCAGCGTTATGTGGTATATTGGGATTTGGAGAAAGAATAAATTTCATTATTAGATGAGTAAATGAATCCTTTGATTCGTATTTATATATGGTTTGACTAATCAAATGATATAGGAATATGAATAGAGGATTCGTTTTTATTTTCAGGTTGGCAGTTCATGGAATCAGAATGAAAAAGATTCTAGCCGCCTTTATTTTGGGGATGGGATGTATGTTGGCTGTTCAGGCGCAGCAACACCCTTGTGTCTATGTTGCTCCGGCGGATAGGGCGTCTGTTCTGCAAAAGTGAAAATGAGCCTTGGGCTGGGGAAGCCTTTGCAGCTATTCGCTCCAAAGTGGAAAAATATGTGGATCGTCATCAGACTGATCCCGAATGGATAACTTCCCGGCTGGCCATGTATTGGAAAGATGGAGAGCGCTATACTCAATGTTATTTGAAAAAACAGAATTGGGACTATGGAGAGGGGAATGCTCCTGTTCCCACTGTAAGAATGCCGGGAATGCGTACTTGGAATAAGTATGTCAATGTTCCGCTGGAGGACCGCACTCCTTATAATGAAACAGGTGATATGTGGGGAATTAATAAATTAAATCCTTCGGAGCCTTCGGTCAAAGTGCCTTATAAGGAAAGCGGGCACATGATACGGGGGAATAATGTCGAGATCTTGACATTAGCAGAAAATGCCGCTTTTGTTTATTGGGTGACAGGAGAAGAGAAGTTTGCCCGTTTTGCCACAGATATATTTAATGTGTGGTTGGTAGGGACGTATTATATGAATCCTATTTTGGACCCTGAAAAGTCGTGTGGCAGTGTCGGTGGTTGGGAACCGGGAGGTATTTGCGGCTATTATGATTACGAACAGATACATGATGATTTGGTAATGCATGCGGCAATGGCGTATGATTTTGCTTTCGATTATTTGATACGGCATCCTCATGCTCATCTGAAAGCAATTGGGAAAGATACAAAAACGGTAGCTGCCGAAGTCTTTAAGCGTTTTATCAATATAGGGCTGGTACGCGGTGGCAAATCGGGTAACTGGAATGTGAACGGGTGGAATATAATGCTGCGTCCTATGTTGGTGCTCGATCATAATGAGGCTTATGCTGACGGTAAAGGAAAAGAGTATTATTTGAATCTGCTGGTGAACGGATCTACTCCCTATCATGATGCCATTCCCGATATATTGAAAACTTACGATCGGGTGACAGGGCTGTGGCCGGAATCTCCCGGTTATTCATTCGGTACAGTGCAGTCATTGCTTGATTGGGCGGCTCCCTTGAAACGTGCCGGGATAGATATCATAGCCGGTAACCCCATTTTGCAGAAAGCTGCAATGGCTGTATTTCCTTGGATGGACGATGCAGCCAATATGGTGGTGTTCGGTGATTCACGTGGGGGAAGTGCTAATTTTCAGACGTTTGAAAATCTGCTGACTTATTATACCGGAACAGATAATAAGGAGGGGGTGGAAAAAGTGGCAAGTGCCTTGAACAAAGGGATTTCTCAAAAGAAATACTCCAGAAATAATGCCGGTTGGACAGGGCTTTGTACCTATACAGCTACCATCCCGTCTGTACGTGCAGAGAGTAATGAGCGTGCGTCTTATTCTCCCCATCATCGTTTTATTACAATGAAGAACTGGGAGGGAGATTATAAAATGATGTTCACTCTGTATGGTGGTAAAAAAGGATACCATCTCACTCCGAACGGGTTGGCTTTACAATTCTATGCGTATGGTTATGCGTTGGCTCCGGATGCAGCGGCTTATGAGTCCTATTGGAGCAAAGATCATGGATATCATCAGTCTCCTACAGGTTCTAATACGGTTTTACCCGGATATACGGAAGGAGATATCACTATTCATGCTATGGAACCTATGGTGAAGGAGGGAGAATTCGTAAATGATAGAGAATTAACTCCTTACCTCAACTTTGCCGATGTGTCTGCCGGTGAGAAAAGAAGAATGGTCGCTATGGTCCGTACTTCGGGGAATAGTGGTTATTATGTGGATATTTTCCGGTCGGACAGGGCGGATAATGATTATTTGTTCCATCATGTAGGTACTTCGATGGAAATCACTGATTCGGAAGGGAACAAGCTTCCCGGTGAGGCTTTGGAGAAGTTTGACAAAACGTGGCATGAAGGATATCATTGGTTTTCCAATCTGCATAAATCCGATTATAACCAGAATTTCATCGCTTCATGGAGTATGCCCGAAGATATAACGGCGCGTTTATGGATGACAGGAGGTGAGGGACGTGAAATTTATCAGGTGGATGCTCCCCCGACTACAATGAATAAAGGGTTGACTCCCGGCGATATTTGTATGCCTCCTATGCCGACTCCTGCTTTGATTGTTCGTCAGGAAGGTAATAATGCTCATACTCATCCTTTTGTTTCTGTTTATGAAGCGTATAAAAAGAGTGGTCCGAATGTGCTCGGTGTAGAAGCCTTGCAGGGAGATGATGGCTGTACCGGGGTGAAGGTGAATACGGCGGACGGATATGCGGATTATCTGTTCAGTGCGACGGACATGCAGGCTCATCATCCTTCCAAACGTGTTTCATTCTGTGGCGGGTTAGGATTGATAAGAGAAAAAGAAGGTCAGATTCAACTGATGTATCTTGGCTGTGGCCGTTCACTAAAGAAAGGTAACTTTGTTTTAGAATCGGATCATGACGTATATGCTGCAATCTATATGCAGCATGGTGTTTGGTACTATTCAGCAACCGGTCCTGTACGGGTGAAAATAGGAAAAGAAACCAAAGAACTGAATGAAGGTTACAATCAAAAATTATAAATTTTTTTGTGCATCCTTATTCACCGCAGGGACTAATGCTGAATGTCTCTGCGGTGAATTGTTTTATCCTATAGATTTTATTTTTCTTTTCGTTGAGTGAGTTTTCCGATTCATCCGTACTACTAATTAAAAAGTAATCATTATGAAAAAAATAATACTCATAGCATATGCGTTGACCTGTACGGCTTCGCTTTATGCAGGTCATTCTAAAGAATTGAAATTGACGTCCCCGGAGGGAGTTCATGAAGTCATGTTCAGGCAGGAGAAAATTTCTTCTTCGGTAAATGAAATAGTATATCAGGTAAAGTATAGAGGCAGAGAGGTTATCGGAAACTCCCGTGCCGGTCTTCAGCTGGATAACCGTACTTGGGAACTGGCGCTTGCCCGTAAAATAAATCAGGTAAAATGTTGGATGGATAATTTGGAGGTGGATAGTGTGATCTATCAGCCTGCTGTCAACAAGTCTTGGCATCCTCTGTATGGAGAACGTAGTACGGTTCGCGAGGCGTATAATGAGGCAATCATGTATCTTTCCAAAAAAGACGGTTCCAATTATCGTTTGAATATTGAAGTACGTGCGTATGATGAAGGCATCGCTTTCCGTTATTTTTTTCCTGAACATCCACAGGCCATTTTTCATAAAGTGGTGGGGGATCTGACTGAATATACGTTTTCCCCCGGTGCGGTGGCGTGGACGGAGCAATGGGCGCAAGCTCCTTTTGAGCGCCTTGCCATTAATGACATCAAATTGCCGGTAGAACGTGCTTTGACCGTAGAACTTCCCAATGGGCTGTGGGTAGCTTTGACTGATGCCGATGTAGATGACTGGTGTTTGACTAAGTTTGTAGCTTCTCCAACTAAACAGAATACACTGACTTCGGTCATGTATAGCCCTGTGGATATTGTTACTTATTATGCTACTCCATGGAAAATTATCATGGCGGCTGATAAGCCGGGGGAATTGCTGGAACACAACGACATCATCCAGAACCTGAATCCTCCTTGTGAGATAACCGATACGGACTGGATCAGGCCCGGCAAGATTATGCGTGAAACGACTATTACCACCGAAGGGGCCATAGCTACAATTGATTTCTGTGCTGCCCATCATATTCCTTATATGTTGTTCGACTGGCAATGGTATATGCCTTGTACTTCTCATGACGGAGATGCCACAAAGGTGGTTTCCAAACTGGACATGCCACGTGTCATTGCATACGGGAAAGAAAAAGGAGTAGGTGTATGGGTGTATGTCAATCAGCATGCCCTGATGAAACAGATGCATGAGCTTTTTCCATTGCTGCATAAGTGGGGAGTCGTAGGTGTGAAATCCGGTTTCGTACAGTATGCCAGTCATCGTTGGGCTACTTGGCTGCATGATATGGTTCGTCTGGCTGCCGAAAACAAATTGTTGATTAATATTCATGATGAGTTCCGTCCATCCGGTTTCAGCCGTACTTATCCTAACTTGCTCACTCAGGAAGGGATACGGGGAAATGAGGAATTTCCCGACGCTACGCATAATACGATTCTGCCTTTTACCCGTATGATTAATGGAGCGGCGGATTATACCATCTGTTATTTCGACAAACGCCTGAAGAACACCCATGCTCATCAGTTGGCGGCTTCATTGATTTTTTACAGTCCTTTACAAACTATCTTCTGGTATGACCGCCCTTCATTCTATCAAGGGGAGCCCGAAATAGAATGGTTCGAGAATCTGCAAACCGTATTTGATGATACAAAAGTATTAGAAGGTGCTCCGGGTAAGTGTATAACTATGGCGCGTCGCAAAGGTAATGACTGGTTTGTAGGAGCTTTGACTAATAATGAAGGTTCTGCTCAATCGGTAAATCTTTCATTTTTAGATAAGGGAAAGACCTATCTGGCCCGTATTTATACAGATGGGGGAGATAAAATGAAGACTCGTACTCAGGTGAAATGTACCCGTCTGTTGGTGGATTCCTCTCAAATCATGCAGTTTGCATTGAAGCCAGGAGGCGGTGCGGCCATACAACTCGTGCCAGTGACGGATCAGGAAATAAAAGAATATAAAAAGTATAAAGGACAAGTATTATAAAAATAACCACTTTCGTTGAGTGTATTGGTTTTCTTGTCCGTATTATAGACAGATTAGGTTAACAAATGAAGGTTAGGTGATTTTTTAAGTTTAAAGGGGTATGTTTTTTAAGGTAAGAATGATTGTTTCAGGGCATTTTTATAATAGGTAAGAATGAAAAAAATAGTGATTATAGTAGCTTTAGTATGCGGTGCATGGCAACAGGCAGATGCTCAGTATGTATCGAAGGTATGGGTGTCCGATCAGAAGGACGGTACGTATATTAATCCGATTATTCATGCGGATTACTCTGACCCGGATGTTTGTGCCGTAGGTGATGATTTTTATATGACCGCTTCCAGTTTTGGCTGTACCCCGGGATTGCCCATTCTTCATTCAAAGGATTTGGTGAACTGGCGTTTGGCAAACTATGCCTTGAAGGAGATAGAGCCGACCATTTTCTTTAACGCTCCTCAACATGGAAAAGGGGTATGGGCTCCTTCTATCCGTTACCACAACGGTGAGTTTTTTATCTATTGGGGAGATCCCGACTGGGGTATTTTCATGGTAAAGACCAAAGATCCGCTGGGTGAATGGGAAAAACCGGTCTTGGTAAAGGCTGGGAAAGGAATGATAGATCCTACTCCGTTGTGGGATGAGGATGGAAAAGTGTATTTGGTACATGCGTGGGCGGGCAGTCGCGCCGCATTCAATAGTGTGATTACGGTTTGTGAGATGAATGCGGAAGGTACAAAAGTTATTAGTGAACCTGTATTGGTTTTTGATGGCAATGATGGTGTAAATCATACTATAGAGGGACCTAAGTTTTATAAACGCAACGGATATTATTACATCCTGGCACCAGCCGGAGGGGTGGTGACGGGTTGGCAATTGGCACTTCGCTCTCGCAATGTGTATGGCCCATACGAGTCAAAAATTGTTATGGCCCAAGGAGATACGGACATAAATGGCCCTCATCAGGGGGGATGGGTGGAAACCTGTACAGGCGAGTCTTGGTTTATCAATTTTCAAGATAAAGCCATGTATGGCAGAGTCTTGCACTTGAATCCTGTGAAGTGGGAAAATGATTGGCCCGTAATTGGGGAGGACAAGGACGGTGATGGATGCGGCGAACCTGTAAAACGCTATAAAAAACCGGATGTAGGCAGGATTTATCCTATAGAGACACCGATTGAGAGTGATGAATTCAACACAAGGCAATTGGGCTTGCAATGGGAATGGCATGCCAATTATCAGGATACGTTTGGCTTTACCTCTGATTTGGGTTACATTCGTATATATGGACATATTTTGTCCAAGGATTTTGTAATTTTTTGGGAGGTGCCGAATCTCTTGTTACAAAAATTCCCTGCCGAAGAATTTACGGCGACTGCCAAACTGAAAGTTTCTGCGAAAGCGGACGGACAGCAGTCCGGACTGATAGTGATGGGGTGGGATTATGGCTATCTGGGTGTAGTAAAAGAAGGTGATAAGTTTATATTGAATCAAGTGGTCTGCAAGGATGCGGAGCAACGGTCTCCTGAAACAGTGACCCATCTTGCGGAATTACCTGTAAGCCGCCGGTTCGGAGCCGGGCTCTATTCCAATTATGAGCGTGATATTTATTTGCAGGTGAAAGTAACTGGGGGAGGTATCTGTTATTTCAGCTACAGTCTGGACGGCAGGAAATATACATTGGCCGGTGTGCCTTTTACTGCTCGTCAAGGTAAGTGGATAGGAGCGAAAGTAGGATTATTCAGCACAGCTCCTTATGGCAAGGAAAGAGGTTGGGTAGATGCCGACTGGTTTCGTATCGATAAGTAAAAAAAGAAAGGATAATTATGAATACAAAAAATCTATTAGTAGGTATAGGGTTATGTCTGCTTTCAGCCTGTACTGAAGTAGACAACAAACTGGAGGTGAACAGGGCTTTGGAATATTGTGATCGCCAGGTACATCGTACTTTGGAGGTTATGCATGGAAAAGGGCGGGAGGTAGATTACACTATGATGCCTCGTAACATAATGGATGGCCAGTATGACTGGAACTATCGTAAAGTGAGTAAGGAAGAATGGTGCGGAGGTTTTTGGCCGGGCATCTTGTGGTATGATTATGAATATACACAAGATCCGAAAATAAAGGAAGAGGCCGAAAAGTTTACTGCTTCTTTGAAATTTCTCTCGGAGATTCCTGCATACGATCATGATTTGGGTTTTTTGGTTTTTTGTAGCTATGGTAATGGTTATCGTCTGACCGGTAATCCGGAATATAAGCAAGTTATAATCAATACGGCTGATTCGTTATCAGCATTGTTCAATCCCCGTGTAGGTACTATGCTTTCATGGCCTCGCAATGTGAAAATGTTTGGCGGTCATAATACCATCATGGACAATATGATCAATCTGGAAATGCTTTTCTGGGCAGCCAAGAATGGAGGTAATCCTTATTTGTTTGACATTGCCGTGGCTCATGCGGATAAGACGATGAAATATCATTTTCGTCCGGATTATACCTCTTATCATGTAACAGTGTATGATACCCTGACAGGTGAATTTATCAAGGGAGTGACCCATCAAGGTTATTCGGATGACAGTATGTGGGCTCGTGGTCAGGCATGGGCTATCTATGGTTATACAGTCGTTTATCGGGAAACAAAAGATGTCCGTTACCTCGATTTTGTACAAAAGGTAACGGATGTATATCTGAAAAATCTGCCCGAAGACTATGTTCCTTATTGGGATTTTAATGATCCGTCCATTCCTGATGCTCCCCGGGATGCTTCTGCTGCTTGTGTGGTAGCTTCTGCTTTATTAGAATTGTCCGGTTATCTGCCGGCTGAAAAAGCATTGGAATATAAACAGGCGGCTGTAAAAATGCTGACCAGCCTGAGTTCCGACAAATACCAGTGTGGTAAAAGTAAACCTGCTTTCCTGCTTCATTCCACAGGACACTTGCCTGCCGGATCAGAGATTGATGCATCCATCATTTATGCTGATTATTATTATATGGAGGCACTTCTCCGTTTGAAAAAGGCTGACGGAAAATAAACCGGTCATTGACGAATAATAGATTGTTCAGGGAAGTATAAGTATATAGAGATCTGTAGTCTCCTTATAGGTGGATTATTTGTGATAAGTATATCCCGTTTGCATCAGCAGGTGAAAACGGGATATACTGTTTTACAGCAGGTAACTAAAGCGTTTAGTTTACTTTAACTATGAAAATTAGTTTTATAACTAAAAGTTTTAGTTCTTTGTGATAATCAAAAGAAAGATTATGAAAATGTTGACAGCAAAGGAAGAAGAAATTATGGGTTATTTTTGGGAAAAAGGCCCGTTGTTTGTAAAACAGTTACTTGATTTTTATGATGAACCGCGTCCGCATTTCAATACTCTGTCTACCATTGTGAGAGGATTGGAGGAAAAGGGGTTTCTCAGTCATGAGGTATTTGGAAATACCTATCAGTATTATGCGGTGGTAAGCTGTGATGATTTTAAGAAGAAGACGTTGAAAGGGGTTATCAGTAAATATTTCAATAACTCTTATTTAGGAGCGGTTTCTTCACTGGTGAAGGAGGAGGAGATTTCTTTGGATGAATTGAAGCAGCTTATCCGGGATGTGGAAAAGGCGCATGAATAATCCGGATAAAGAGAATAATTAAAGATACATACTATGGGAGCATTTTTTGTATATATTGTAAAGTCGGCAGTTTGTCTGGCGGTATTTTATTTATTTTACCGCCTGTTGCTGAGCCGTGAGACATTCCATCGTTTCAACCGTATTGCCTTGTTGGGAATACTGATATTGTCCTGTGCCATTCCTTTTGCGGAAGTGACCATGAAAGAACCGATGGAAGTCAGTCAACAATTGCTGACTTGGGAAGAACTTCTGCTTATGGCTGATCTTAATCGGACTGCTACTGTAGAAGCTGCTCCCGTATCTGCCATTACATGGCGTGAAGTGTTGCTGATGGTTTATTTGTTGGGTATTGTATTCTTCTTTTTACGTAATGTATGGTCGCTGACCCGTATGCTGAGGCTGATAAAGGGTAGCACCCTTGTCCGTCAGGAAAATGGCATCACGCTGATTACCCATCAGAAAAAAATCGCACCTTTCAGTTGGATGAAGTTTGTAATGATCTCTGAGAAAGACCTGAAGGAAAACGGTGAGGAAATACTGACGCATGAATATGCCCATATACGGAAGAGACATTCCATAGATTTACTTATAGCGGATATCTGCATCTTTTTCCAATGGTTCAATCCTGCCTCCTGGTTATTGAAACAGGAACTACAGAACATACACGAGTTCGAAGCGGACGAAAGCGTGATTGCACAAGGTATTGATGCAAAGAAATATCAGTTGTTATTAATAAAAAAAGCTGTCGGCACAAGGCTCTACTCTATGGCCAACAGCTTCAATCACAGTTCACTTAAAAAACGTATTACTATGATGTTAAAAAAGAAATCCAATCCGTGGGCACGACTCAAGTACCTGTATGTGCTTCCATTGGCAGCCATTGCCGTGGCAGCCTTTGCCCGCCCCGAAATCTCTAGTGAGTTAGATGAGATTTCAGCCGTCAAAGTTAATGATTTAACGGCAATTATGAAAACCGAAGAGGTTAAAAGTCCCGAAAAACATCCTGCAAAGGAAATAAAAGTGCAAGGGCAGGTATTAGAAAAAAGTACAAACGCTCCGGTTGTAGGTGCTAGTGTGATTATCAAAGGTACCACTTCAGGTACGATCACTGATTTAGATGGAAATTTTGTTATATCAATGCCTGTTGGGGCTACTTTGAGTGTTTCATATATAAATATGAAAACAAAGGAATTGACTATTACAGAGAAACTTATTGGAAAAATTAAATCTTTAAAAGTGTATTTGGAGGGAGAAATCACAACTAAGACACAGGAAGTGGTTGTAGTAGGTTATGGAGGTGGTGAAGAAGCTTCTGATGAAGTTCCGGTTTTTCAGGTTGTTGAAGAGATGCCTGAGTTTCCGGGTGGTATGGGAGAATGTTTGAAATTCTTGGGGAAGAATATCAAATATCCAGTGGAGGCTCAGAAAGCTGGAGTACAGGGAAAGGTTATTGTACAATTTGTAGTTGAGAAAGATGGTAATATAGCCAATCCCAAAGTTGTCAGGAGCATTGATCCGGATTTGGACGGTGAGGCTATTCGAGTCATTTCCATTATGCCGAAATGGAAACCAGGTATGCAGAAAGGTCAGCCTGTGCGTGTGAAATATACGGTTCCCGTCACTTTCAGACTAGACGGTAAAGATATCAAATCAAATGAAGCACGTCATTTGGAGTTGAAGACAGACACTGTTTTTCAAGAAAATCCATTGCGGATAGGTAAGGAAACTTTTTCGTTGAAAGATTGGAAGGAGAAACCATTGCTTATAGTTGATGGGATAGAAAAGCCTTATAGTCAAATGGAAAAAATGAATGCTTCGGACATTGAATCTATTTCGGTGTTGAAGGATGCGGCAGGTACTGCCATTTATGGAGCCAAAGCCAAGAATGGCGTGATATTGATTACCACAAAGAAACAATAAGAATAAAGATATGAAAAAATTTGTAACACTGCTGCTATGTATGCTCCCCGTTTCGTTGTTTGCCCAGGTGAATGATGGAATTCGTCAGGCAATGGATAATTATGATTATGAGACAGTAGTTACGCTGATTGAACCCGATTGTCAGGATTCTTTGTTGCTGATTACCAAAGCTCAGGCGCTGAAAGCGATGAACCGTTATCCGGAAGCCATAGGGGTATTGAACTCTCTTATCTTGAAAGACAGCACAAACACAAAAGTTTTGATCGACCTTGCCGAGTGTTACAAATTGACGGGTAACTCCCGTCGGGCGGCCAACTGTTATCAGAAGGCAATGAATTTGCAACCGGAAAATAAATTTTTCCGGTTGCAGTTCATACGCTCTTTATTAGCTTCCGAAGATTATGAAGAAGCGCGTACGGCTTGTCATGGCTGGTTGGAACGCGATTCCTTGTCGGCCACCGGATACAAGTATCTGGGACAGGCATACGAGGGATTGCAGGATGCCGCCAGTGCCTTCCTCAGTTATAACATAGCCTATCGGCGTGATTCGTTGGATGCCCAGACGGTGGCACGCATTGCCGGTATTTTTAATAACAATCAGCAGTTTAAAGATGCTGTTGATGTGACGGAAGTTTATCGTTTGTCCGATACCACCAATATAGATGTGAACCGCCAGAATGCGAAGGCTTATTGTATGCTGAAAGAGTACGGAACGGCGGTAAAACGCTATGAGTCATTAAAAGAACTGGGTGATCGTAGTTTTCTCACTCTTTACTATTTAGGTGTATCCCATTATGGGGATAACTGGTTTTACGGTGCATACGATAATCTGAAAGAAGCTTATCAAAAAAATCCGATGGATGTGAATGTGCTCTATTATCTGGCAAAAGCTTCGGCACGCACTTCCTGGAAAAAGGAGGGTGTGGAATATATGGAAGAAGCCTTCCGCATAGCCGTTCCTTCTGATAGTATGATGGTACGTCTTTATGACGGGTTGGTAGAATGTTACGATTATGCGGGGGATACAAAGAAAGAGGTGGAAGCCTTGGAGAAGTTATATATTTATACAAAGAAAAACTCCATTCTTTATAAAATAGCCTGTCTCTATGATTGGAAAGAAGATGAGAAGAATGCCATTCGCTATTATAGGAAATACATGGCTACAGTTCCCGAAGATCAGCGTTATGCCTTGGACGAAAACGGGAACCCGGTGGAAGACCGCATAACACTTTACCAGCAGGCATGGAAACGTGTCAAAAAAATAAAGGAGGAAGGTTTCTTTAGAGGTGATATTCCGACAAAGTCATTTCCTGTAGAGAAAAAAGATACGTTGGCACTTCGTCATGCAAAATAACGGAAGTCATTTATATAAAAGTAAGAATATATGAAGAAAATTTTAGCTTTGGCACTCTTTGCAGTGGCTCTAGTGTCATGCCGGCAAACTATGCAGACCGATGGCTTTAAACTATCCGGTCATTTGGAAGGGCTTCAGGTTGGAGATACTCTTTTTCTTAAAACTTTTTTATTACCCGATTGGAAAGAAGACGGGACAGATACCATATTGGTGGAAAAGGAGGGAACTTTCTCGGCTTTTATTCCTATGGAACATACTACTTTTTATTTATTGATGCATCAGCCTAAAATGGGTGAACCGTTACGGAGTTGTATTCGCGGAGCTGAGATTATAGCTCGTGTAGGTGATGATATAAAACTGAAAGGGTCTTTGGATTACTTGGGTGCGGTTCGTCATTCGGGTGGTTTTTATGACAATTCGTTGGTGGCTAGGTACGATAGCCTGACTGCGTCTTCCAATACTGAAATGATTGATATCTTCAGTCAGATACTGAAATATCAGGATACAAAGCAAAATGATAGTGTGGCAAAATACGGGCAAATGTATAATGAATATCATCGTCCGCTAATACTGAAGACTGTTCGTGATAGTCTGGCATTGAAAGTGAACGATATGGAATATGCCGCTTTTATGTATGCATCCGCTTTTGTTTTTGATGCTACTTATAAGGATGTGAAAGAGCGTTTGGCACAATTTACTCCAGAGGTTCAAAATTCATATTTTGGACAAATACTTGACAAGCAATTGCTTGTATTGAAGAATATTGAAGTAGGCTTTGCGCCAGCGGAGTTTACAGTGACAGATAAAGATGACCGGAAGGTGTCTTTGTCTGATTATAAAGGCAAATATGTGTTGATTTATCATTGGGGATTATGTCCTGGTACTTTTTGGGTAAATCCTAAAATAATGGATCTCTATCAAAAATATCATGAAAAAGGTTTGGAGGTATTGGGATTTACCCGTGATGATTTATTGAAATCGTTGCAGGGAAGTTCTGAAGAGTTTAAGAAAGATGAACGGGTACAGGGATTGCTAAGCCATCCGTGGACTACAGTTTACACAGAGGATGAGGGCAATGGCTTTATAGTGAAAGACCTTTATTTTTCAGGAGTTCCCATTCTTATGTTAATCTCTCCGGATGGTATTACTTTGGCCCGTGGATATACAAAGGCATACGAAGAAAGTAAAGAATACTTTTGGATAGGAACTTGGGAAATAAGTAAAGTATGTTTAAAAAAAAGATACAATGAAAAAACTTTGGTATTCTATTGCTTGCTATGGTGAGTTGCTGCCTTTTGCAGGCAAAAGACAGGGTGGTTAAACAGCCGCCTTTCATCGCTCGTAGCTCTTCTACTATCGAGATAGACAGAGTGGTGGTTTCGGATACGGCAACCGTATTGGATGTAAAAGCCTTTTTCCGTCCTCATAATTGGATTCAGATAAGTAATGAAAGTTATTTGTTGGCTGATAATGGAGAGAAGTATCCGATTCGTTCCGGTAATGGAATTACCTTGGGCGAAAAATTTTGGATGCCCGATAGCGGTGAAGCTTCTTTTAGTCTTATTTTTCCGTTATTGCCCCCTACAGTGAAAGTGATTGATTTCATTGAGAGCGATTGTGAGGACTGTTTCAAGGTATGGGGAATCCATTTGGATGGTAAATTACCGGAATTGGATTTATCGGATGATGTGAAGAAACAGAAATTGAATTACGCTGAACCGTTGCCTAAGGCTGAATTGAAAGATGGCAAATCAGTGATAACCGGTCGTTTGTTAGACTATGAGAAGCACTATGCACTTCCGTTTTCTTGTAGGATTTGTGATTTGTTGACGGCAAAATTTGAGGATACTGAAATAAAGGTGAATGAAGACGGAACATTTCGGACAGAGATTGAACTTTGTGCTCCGACTACGGTCAGTTTTTCTGTGGGACGTGATATTTATTTTGACGTCTTTTTGGTTCCCGGTGGTGAATTGGATATGGCTGTCAACTTGCGTGAGTTGAGTCGTTCTGAAAGCAAATTGTTGAAAGGCAAGCGTGCTGGTGGAAAGAAAGTCTATTTTTCAGGTACCATGGCGGCTTTGAATGATGAAATGATAACCGATGATGAACATTTGATGGATGTATGGGGAATGGTTCATTGGAATATGAATGATTTATATAATATGACTGCCGGTCAGTATAAAGCTTATTGGTTGAAAAAATATGAAGAAACCAAATCCGCTATCTGTTCCGATAAGAAAAGAAGTCAGGCATACCGGGAGCTTTTATTGGCTCAGAATGATTTGCTTTGTACTTTGACATTGACCCGTGTAAGTTCTAATTTAGCCTATGCTTATGTGCAGTGCAGTGGATTACCGGTTCGTGAAGCTTATCAAAAGTTTAAACAACCGGAATTGAGTGATGATTTCTATGACTATATCCGGCAGTTGAATATACTGAACTCGCCTGTCATGCTTTATGCCAATGGTTATGCTGATTTGGTAAGGGGAATGGGCTATCTGAGGGTGAAGATGGATGATGAGTTGAGTGATATATTTGCGTTTATTCTCTCTTCCGATAAAGTTTCTGCTGAAGATGCTAAGATAATACGTGAGTTCAAGGCTGATACAGATACCGGAAAAACATCTGTCTATCAGGAAAAAATGGGCGAATTGCGAATAAAATACGATGAATTGTTTAAAGAATTCAGTTCTATGCAGCAAGACTATATTTTGAAAAAGATTATAGCCGGATATTTGGGCACAGACCAAGGACTTTTTTTCGACTTGCAGAAAATGATGAAATATGCTCAGAAAATCAGTGACTTCACTCCATTGACTGTACATGATTTTGAGGAGATACGGAAGATGAGTGACCCTTATTATCTCGGCAGACTGACAAAGATGAACAACCGTCTTTTGGAAACGATTGAAGCTAATAAGAAAAAGAAAGGTTATACCGTTAATGAATCCGGAGAAGTAAAAGATGAAGATTTATTTTATTCCATCATTTCTAAATTTAAGGGTAAGGTGATTTTGGTTGATTTCTGGGCAACTTGGTGCGGTCCTTGCAAAATGGCTATGAAACAGATGAAACCGATGAAGAAAGATCTTGAAGGTAAAGATATTGTATATGTTTTTATTGCCGGAGAGAACTCGCCCAAGGAAACGTGGGATAACATAATTCCGGATATTCATGGAGAGCATTACCGGGTAACGGCGGCTCAATGGAAATACTTGAGCAAGCAGTTCAGCATACAGGGCGTTCCGACTTATATTATTGTTGATAAGGAGGGGGCTGTTATTCAAAAACACACCGGTTTTCCGGGGGTGGATACCGTAAAAAAAGAATTAATGAAAGCATTGGAGAAATAAAGAACGTGTTCGTTCTGCAAGAATAAAATGAATAAGAATCTGTAGATGCTGTTGGGAAGTAAGCATTTACAGATTCTTTTTTTTGATTGCATCTTTTCTTTGGCTATATTGATTACAGATTTTCTCCGCTGATTTATTGGGTGGCTTTTCATAATGTAGAAATCTGACTTTCTATGATGTTTTTTTCTTTGTTTAAAAAATAAAATAATATTGCTTCTTTTCTTAACTATTAATAATATATTTGTGCAGATTTTGTATGCGATGTCGGAAAAAGAACTGATTATATTATTAAAAAATGGAGATGAAAAGGCATTTACAACTTTGTATAGATTGTATTGGTCTAAAGTTTATAATTTCTCTCGTCTGTATTTGTCTTCCATAACAGAAGTTGAGGAAGTGGTGCAGGAAGTGTTTGTGAAAGTGTGGGAGACACGTGATTTTTTACGTGCGGATGATAATTTTAAGGGATATCTTTTTATTATTACACGCAATCTTATTTTTAATCAGTTTCGTAAAAGTTTCAATGAGAATGCCTATAAACTTACGGTGTTGAGTGCTGCAATGGATTATTATGATATGGAAGATGAGCTAAGTGCAGCTGATTTAAAAGAATTTATTAAAAGGATGGTGGGTGGGTTGCCACCTCGTCAACAAGAAGTTTTTAAGATGAGTCGTGATGAACATCTGACCTACAAAGAAATTGCTACTCGGTTGAATATCAGTGAGAAAACAGTAGAACGACATATTAATGAAGCAATCAAGTTCTTAAAGAAGAACATTATGCTTTATCTGATTTTTATCTTTTAAATAATCATAGTTTATTTTTTTTTAGCAAAAATGTATCCTTGCATTGGGGGTATGTCTTTTTTGGCGTGTATTTATAGTAAGTACAGGGGAAATTTATGGATGAATTTCCGTAGGGTATCAAATAAAGGATGAAAACAAAGAACGAAGATATTATAAAAAAGCTGTTTGAAAGCAAATGCTCTTTAAGCCCGGAGGAGCGTGCGGCATTGAATAACTATGAATATGTAAATGATACTTTTCATAGACAATGGGAAGAAATGTCCGAAGAGGCAGTGGATTTGGTGAGGGAAGAAAAGATACTGAATGGTATTATGAAGAAAGTAAGAGGGCGGAGGTTTCCTTTTATAAAGAAATCCTTTTATAAATATGGAATGGCTGCGATGATTGCAGTATGTATGGTGCTTTCAGCTTTGTTGTTGATGAAAAATAGTGGTGAAGAAATTATATATGTAGTGAATACCGGATACCAATCAATGGATTCCGTGAGATTGGCTGATGGTACAAAGGTTATGTTGAATGCAGGCAGCCGGCTTACTTATCCAAAAGAGTTTTCTGGGGAGAAAAGGGAAGTACAGCTTTCGGGACAAGCCTTTTTTGAAGTGACGCCTGATAAAACACACCCTTTTGTTGTAAAAACCCAGAAAATGGACGTGACTGTGTTGGGTACTTCTTTTGAAGTGTTTAGTTATGATGGTGATGAGGAGGGCGAAACTGTATTGTTGACTGGAAAAGTAAAAGTGGAAGTACTTGAAAGTAATCAACAGAAAGGCGGAAGTTATGTTTTGAAACCGAACGAAAAGTTGACATATAGCAAGACTGATGGCATTAGTCTCACTACTATTGACGCGGATGCTTATTCATCTTGGCGGCAAGGAAAAAGAATGAGCTTTAAAAATGAGACATTAGAGATGATTTTGGAACGGTTGGAAAAATGGTATGGACAAAAGATTGAATGTGCCCCCATATTGCCAGACATTATCACTTTACTTTTACGATGCACAGCGAATCATTGGATTTGATTTTGAATTATATTTCACACAGTGCGCCATTAAATTATAGATTAATAAGTAATGATCATTATATCATAGAAGAAATGAAATAGTAATTATAAAAATGATAGTATGAAAAACAATTGTGAAAACTACTGTAGACAGGCTTGACTATCCATAGCCTCTATCACTGTATTTTGAAAATCATGTTGATTTTAGTCTAATAAAGAATTATGTATTTATGAAAAAAACGAACCAGCGGTTATTTTATCCGCAAAAAGTAAAAAGGCAACTTTTTTGTGCCTTAGTGGCGTGTGCTGTTTGTGCAATACCTGTTAATGCCCAATCTGGTACCATCTCATTGAATAAGTCAAATGTTTCCATGCATACGATTATGCAGGAAGTGGAAGGACAAAGTGACTATACTTTTTTCTATAATGACAATCAGATCAAACTGGACAAAAAGGTTTCAGTAAAGGCTCAGAATGCTACTATTGAACAAGTCTTGGCCCAGATGTTTAAAAATTCTGGTTATACTTATAAGATAGTAAATAATCAGATCATTGTGTCAAAGGCGAATGCCGTGGCTGCTGTAGAAAAACAACAACAGCAGCAGGCAAAGAAAGTGACCGGTTGTGTGAAAGATGCTTTGGGAGAGCCTATCATCGGTGCTTCTGTAGTAGAGAAAGGGGCTCCGACCAATGGTACGATTACCGATTTCGATGGTAACTTTACATTGACAGTCTCGGGTAATGAATTGCAGATTAGCTATATCGGCTATCTTCCTCAAGTGGTAAAAGTGCAATCTGGAGTTACTTCTTATAATGTAACGTTGAAAGAAGACACGAAAACACTGGATGAAGTGGTAGTGATTGGTTACGGTACTCAAAAGAAAGTAAACTTGACCGGTGCTGTTGCTTCTGTCAGTACAGATGATATCAAAGACCGTGTGCAGACTAATGTTTTGTCTGCCATACAAGGAACCGTTCCCGGTGTAACTATTATTTCTCGTCCGGGTTCAACACCTTCTATTAATTTCCGTGGTCGTGGTAATTTGGGAACTTCTGCTCCATTATATGTGATCGATGGTGCTATTGCAGATGCTACGGTATTTTCCAATCTTGATCCGAACACGATTGAGTCAATTTCATTCTTGAAAGATGCTGCTTCCTCGGCCATTTACGGTTCTCGTGCAGCCTATGGAGTTGTATTGGTTACGACTAAAGGAGGAAAGGCAGAGAAAATGAATGTGGCTTATAGTGGATATGTCGGAGTCAAAACTCCGACTTATTTACCGGATGTCCTTGATTCATGGGATTATGCGACCTTATTAAATGAAGCTAAATATAACGCCAATCCTTCAGGAGGAAAAAATCAGGCTTATACGAATGAAGAAATCGGATGGTTTAGAGATGGCAGCAATCCCGATTACTATCCAAATACGAATTGGGCTGATCTGGTATTGGACAAACATGTGCTGACTACCCAACATTCTTTGAACTTTAGCGGAGGCAGTGAGAAAGTACGTTTCTTTAGCAGTGTGGGCTATGTATTTAATGATAATTTCATGCCGGGGGTTACTGACGATCGTTATAATCTGAATCTTAACCTTCAAAGTGATGTCACCAAATGGCTGACTTTGAAAACCGGAGTGAAGTATATTCGTAATAGTTCCGATACAAAAAACGGCACTCCATGGATTGCCAATTTTGTTTTGGTTCCTTCTATTATGGTGGCTCAGCAGTCTAATGGCGAATGGGGTAGTATAGCCGGAGGTAAGGATGCAACACAAACCTTTATGAATAGTAATCCACTCCGTACGCTTAGTTTTGACAACTGGAGCAAAAGTACTACGGAAAATACCATGTATGATTTGGGTTTTGATTTGAAACCTATTGAGAACTTGGTCATTTCGGGACAATTGGATTATAAGCGTTATGAATATAAAAGCAAGAGTTATTCGGCTGAGTATCCTGAAGTAGTACATTTTGAAACAGGAAAGGAAATTCCCGGTACGGGCAACAGTAGTCCGAACTCAATGAGTATGTATTGGATCAGCAACAGCAATATGATGACTACTCTTACTGCCAAGTATGATTTGAAACTGGGACAACATGCGGTGAATTTTCTGGTTGGTACATCCTACGAGCATTATAAGTCTGAACGGTTATATAGTAAACGAACAGATTTTGTAAGCGATGGTCTGGAAGATATAGAACAAGGTAATAATATTTCAAAAGATTTACCTGATGGACGTGGTATTGTGGAGAGCAAAATGCTTTCTTACTTTGGTCGTATAAACTATTCATATAAAGACCGTTACTTGTTTGAAGCCAATCTTCGTGCTGATGCTTCCTCGCGTTTCCATAAGGACAACCGTTGGGGATGGTTCCCTTCTTTCTCCGCCGGATGGCGTATCAGCGAAGAATCGTTCATGAAACCGATAGCTTGGCTGAATAACTTGAAACTGAGAGCTTCGTATGGTACGTTGGGTAATATCAACAATGTAGGATATTATGACTATTTTGAATTGCTGAGCAGCAATGCAAATTATAATTTTAATGATGAGCCGGTGAAGGGGGTGCTTGAAGCGCAGATTACTAACAAGACTTTGGGTTGGGAGACTGTAGCTTTGGCGGACTTCGGTTTGGATGTAGATTTGTTCGATAATAAACTAAGTGTGACTGCCGATTATTATATCAAAAATACTAAAGATATCTTGTTGGGCTATAACGTTCCGGCAGAAACGGGTATTTGGACAAAACCGGTTATGAATTTGGCCAAAGTCCGTAATACAGGTTTTGAATTGGCAGCAACCTACCGCAATAAGATTGGTGACCTGTCTTATTCTGTAAGTGGTAACATTGCTACTAATAACAATGAAATCGTAACCTTGGCCGGATCAGACAATATGATACAGAATGGTGGAGATGTAGTCAGATATATTCTGAAAGAAGGAGAAGCCATCGGTTCTTATTATGGCCTGGAAACGGATGGACTGTATACCCAGGAAGAGATTGATGCGGGACATTATTATAAATACGGACGCAAGCCTAATGCCGGTGACATTAAGTATGTACCCCAGCGTGAAAATGTGGAATGGGGAGATGACATTACCGATGATGACCGCACTATTATTGGCAAAGATGTACCCGATTTTACTTATGGTATAAATATCAATTTGCAATGGAAGAATTTTGAATTGTCGGCATTTGGCCAAGGCGTTTCCGGTACCAGTGTGGCTTTTGAGTCAGAACAGGTGTTTGCCTTTATGTTGAATTCTAATCCGAGAAAGTATCATTTAAGTCGTTGGAATGAAGATAATCCGAATCCAAATGCAGCATGTCCCCGTTTGTATGGAGGTAATTACTATGATGAATATAATAAGCATTTCTCTGATTACCAGTTATTTGATGCCGATTACTTCCGTATTAAGACCATCAGCTTGGGATATATGGTTCCGAAGGATGCGGTAACTCGTTGGGGATTGTCTTCCCTTAAATTCTTCCTTACCGGCGAGAACTTGTTTACCTTCCGTGCCGACAAAGACATGAAGGACTTTGATCCCGAATCCTCTACCGGACGTGGTATCAGTGCTTTTGGTGCTAAATCTGTAGCCTTTGGTGTTAACGTATCATTCTAATTCAAAAAAATAAAATTATGAAATTCAACATTAAATATATCACATTTTCTGCACTGCTGTGTGCATCTATGGTTTCATGTGATTTGGACGTTGTTCCACCTTCTGATATATCTACCGAGACTTTCTGGAAAAACGAGAAAGATGCTTGGAATGGATTGAACGCGTTGTATGCAGAACTCCCGGGCATGGATATCTGGGATGAAATGTATACCGATAACGCGCATAGCCATAAACCGTGGGAAGGTCCCTATGAGTTGGTACAAACCAATGGTATCACGGCAGGGAATGATTTTGGTTATGGTTATAGTACAGTCCGCATAGCCAATAATTTTATCATCAATGTAGATAAATGTGATATCAGTGAAGGACTGAAGGAACGTATGAAGGCAGAAGCCCGTTTCTTCCGTGCCTGGCAGTATTTACAACTGACTACGAAGTTTGGCAAGGCCTATCTTTTTACTGATGTGCCCGAATATAATGCACCTTATGCAAAACGCGATCCGGCAGAAAAAGTACAGGCTTTTATTTTGAGCGAGCTGAATGAAATAGCCGAAATACTTCCTGATGAATATGATGGCAGTTATTTGTATGAGTCAAGCCGTATTACCCGTGCCGCTGCTTTGGCTTTGCGTGCCCGCGCTGCCCTTTATTTCGGTAACTATATAGAGGCTGAGGCTTCTGCCGGCAAAGTGATATCGGAAGGACATCATTCCTTGTTCCGTGTAACTTCTTTGAATGCGGCACAACAGCAGGAAGCTGATGAAATGGAGAAATATATTGATTTTGCTGAAGTGGGTATTGACAAAGACAAGTTTGTAAAAGGATTGTTCAGTTATGAAACCTTGTGGCACAAAGAGAATGCCAATCCGGGTAATCCTGAATATATCCTGACACGTGAATACATGGCAGATGATAATAACTGTGATTGGACTCGTTATACATATATTCGTCCCAGTCAGATGGGATCTGGATACTCTTCTTTTGAGCCCATGCAGGATCTGGTGGATGCCTATTGGAGCATTGATGGAAAAACTCTTCCTGAAATTCCTTCCGAAGAAACCAGACGTGCACGTTTTGCCGATATGTGGATGAAGTATTTTGCAGAGCCGGTGGGAGAAACTTATAAATCGGTTGCTCCGGCAGTGTTCCGTGAAAAGGTGCCTACATTGGACATCAAGTCAATCCCTTATATGCAGGAGTTCCGTAATCGTGACAGCCGTTTGTATGCTTCTATTTTATTTCCATTGAAAGGATGGCAGGAAACGGACTTCTCCGGTGATTTCTATTATATGTGGGATCCTTTGAAAGCCGGATCAGATGGAAATGAATCTTGGACCGGATATAATTACCGTAAGTTGGTTTCTCTTACTCCTTATCAAGGTTGGCAGAGTGTGGAGGATTATCCGATCATTCGCTATGCTGAGGTTTTGTTGACTTATGCTGAAGCTCGTGTACAAAATAATGGTTGGGATGAAAAAGTTCAGCATGCTTTGAATGATTTGCGCGACCGTTGCGGTATGCCCAATGTTCCGAACAGTCTGTCAAAAGATGCGGCTCTTGAGTTGGTACGCAATGAGCGTCGTATTGAGCTGGCAGCCGAAGGTCATCGTTACGATGATATACGTCGTTACGGATTGGAATATTGTCGTGAGGCGATGAATGGCGAAAGTACAGCACCTTGTGGAGGATTTGATCCGGTGAAAAAAGAATGGCAAAAATATGTTGTAATAGATAAAGTATGGGGAGATCGTTTGCTCCTGATGCCTATTCCGACTTCTGCCATGGACGTGAATCCGCTGTTGAAAGATGACCAAAAACCCTGGATACTAATGTTTTCTGTTTTCTTCAACTTTTTTGAATAAACAATGAAAAAGGCTTGTTTTTCCATGTCCAATGGACAGCAAGCCTTTGTTTTATCCTTCTGAATGACAATGAATGGAAATACATGGATTCTAAAAAAATTCACTTCCACTAGGGGGGGAAGGTCCTTTATAGGCGTATTTATTATGTGTTCGTGCATAAACCGAATTCATTTATTAGTTTATTTTATAAAACAATTATCATGAAAAAAAATTCAAATCTATTACTCGTAGCCGGCGCATGTGTTGTGCTGAGTGCATGTTCACCTCAGGCTCCTACTGTTCATACGACCGATAAAGGTACGCAATGGGAGTGGAACGAGGGAACTATTGTTAGCTAAAAGCCCGAACGTCCTGCCGGACAAAAAAGCGTGATCGGACTTACTGCTCCTAAAATGGAGGTGGTGCGTGTAGGCTTTGTTGGCTTGGGAATGCGTGGTCCCGGAGCTGTATCGCGTTTCACCCATATTCCCGGCACCCAAATCGTGGCGCTTTGTGATTATGACCCTAAACGTGCGGAAGCATGCCAGAACATTTTAAAGAAAGCTTCTATGCCGAAAGCGGCAATCTACTCGGGTGAGACAGGTTACGAGGAACTTTGTAAACGTGATGATATTGATTTGGTATATATCGCCGCAGACTGGTTGCACCACTTCCCCATTGCCAAATGTGCATTGGAGAACGGCAAGCACGTAGCCATCGAGGTACCTTCTGCCATGAACCTGCAGGAATGCTGGGATCTTGTCAACTTGAGCGAGACAACACGCAAGCACTGCTTCATTCTGGAAAACTGCTGCTATGACTGGTTTGAGATGAATACGCTGAACATGGCGCAGAACGGTGTGTTCGGTGAGGTAATCCGCGCACAAGGAGCTTACATCCACAACCTCAGCGATTTCTGGGATTATTACTGGAAAAACGGTGAAAACGATAAACTGGGCTGGCGTCTGGAATTCAATATGCGTCATCGTGGTGATGTGTATGCTACACACGGCCTTGGCCCTGTGGCACAAGTTTTGGATATTCACCGTGGCGACCGTATGAAGACACTGACTGCCATGGATACCAAATCAGTAGTAGGAAAAGGATTGGTAGAAGCCAAAACAGGTTCAGAATGCACTAATTTCCGTAATGGAGATCACACTACGACTATGATTCGTACCGAAAACGGTAAAGTGATCGAAATACAACACAATGTAATGACTCCGCAACCCTATAACCGTTTGTATCAATTGACAGGTGTGAAAGGGTTCGCCAACAAATATCCTACAGAAGGCTACGCATTGGGAGCTGATCAGCTGAGTGCTTCAGGAGTACAACCCAAGGTGGACAATCTCAGCTCACACGGATTCCCTGCCACAAGCTGAAATGGATGCTTTGGTTGAGAAATACCAGCACCCTATTCTGAAGAAGTATGGTGAAATAGCCAAAGAGGTAGGCGGACACGGGGGTATGGACTTTATCATGGACAGCCGTCTGGTATATTGTTTGCAGAATGGTCTGCCTCTGGATATGGATGTGTATGACCTTGCCGAGTGGTGCGCACTGGCCGAACTGGGTGAGATATCTATGGACAATAACTGCGCTGCCGTAGAGTTCCCCGACTTCACTCGTGGAGAATGGAACGTGGTGAAAGGCTACAAGCACGCTTATGCAAGCCCGGAAGAAGAGCAGGCAAGTATGGAAAAAGCCAAAGCATTCACCGCTAAACTGAAAGAACGGGGAGCCAAAGAGTGGGCGACGGAAGCTGACAAATAATGTAGCATTTAAGTGAAGTGTATCGAGTTTATGTTGTTCTTAAGCATCTGCTCCAGACTGGAGGACGGGTGGTGTGGATGCTTGGAACAAGGTGAAAGGATATCATGACACTTTCTAAAATAATTTTATAACATTCTATTTAAAAATAGTAACAAGGATAAGGAAAGGGGGAGTGCAGCTGGGGCTGCATTTCCTCTTTGCTATTATTAGAAAGACGTTGCTTTCAAGCCTTTTTCATGCTTGTGTTTTGTTTCAAGTCTATGTTAAAAGAATTTAAACAAATCTGATTAATAGATTGGGCTATTTCCTTTCACTGTATCTTTAAACTTCAATACGATTAATTCTTAATTCTAACTGAAAATGAAATTATTATCTGTTTTATCATTGAGTCTGGTGTTATCGTGCACCACTCTTTCTGCTCAGAAAGTCTATGAAATCTCTGCTTTCGGTCTGAAAGCCAATAGCAGTAAAAATGCCTCTCCGGTTCTTCAAAAAGCGCTTGCCAAGATAAAGGCGGAATATAAGGAAGGTGAGAAGGTAATCCTCCGTTTTCCCGAAGGGCGTTATGAATTTCATGAAAAAGGAGCCGCTGTGCGCGAGTATTATATTTCCAATCACGACCAAACGAATCCCAAGAAAGTAGGTATCGCATTAGAGGACATGAAGAATCTGACATTAGACGGGCAAGGTTCCGAATTTGTATTTCACGGCAGGATGTTGCCTGTTTCCTTGTTGCGTTCCGAAAACTGTCTGTTAAAGAACTTCAGCATCGATTTCGAGAACCCCCATATTGCCCAGGTGAAGATCGTAGAAAACGATCCGCAGGATGGAATTGTTTTTGAACCGGCTCCGTGGGTCGATTATCGCATTGCTAAAGATTCCATATTCGAGGCTTATGGTGAAGGATGGACCATGAGACACTCGTGGGGAATTGCTTTTGACGGGGATACCAAACATCTGGTTTACAATACCAGTGACATAGGTTGTCCGACGAAAGGAGCCAGTGAGGTGGCTCCGCGCCGTATCCATGCTCCGGGGTGGAAAGATGCCCGCCTAGTGCCGGGGACAGTGGTGGCCATGCGTGGCTGGGGACGTCCTACACCCGGTATATTCCTTTCCCATGATGTCAATACAACGATTGAGAATGTGAAGGTACATTATGCGGAAGGCATGGGATTGTTGGCACAGCTTTGTGAAAATATTACACTTGAGAAATTTGGCGTATGTTTGAAAGGGGATGCCGATCCGCGTTATTTTACCACGCAGGCAGATGCGACCCATTTTTCCGGTTGTAAGGGTAAGATTGTGTCTTGCAACGGGTTGTATGAGGGGATGATGGATGATGCCATCAATGTACATGGCACTTATTTGAAAGTGGTGAAACGGGTGGACGACCGTACCTTGGTGGGCCGCTATATGCATGGTCAGTCGTGGGGATTCGAGTGGGGATGCCCGGGTGATGAGGTGCAGTTTATCCGTTCGAATACGATGGAACTGGTCGGAAAACAGAATAAGATCATTTCTATCCGTCCTTATGACAAAGAACAGACCGAAGGCGCGCGAGAGTTCCTGATTACGTTTCAGGAACCGGTAGACCAGGTAATTAATGAACAAAGTGGTTTCGGAATAGAGAACCTCACATGGACTCCTGAAGTTTTGTTTTCCGGCAATGTGATCCGTAATAACCGTGCACGCGGTTCTTTGTTCAGTACCCCGCGCAAGACTATCGTCGAGAATAACTTGTTTGACCATACTTCGGGGGCTGCTATTCTGCTTTGCGGCGATTGCAACGGTTGGTTTGAGACCGGTGCCTGCCGTCATGTCATTATCCGTAAGAACCGTTTTGTAAACGCGCTGACTAATCTGTTCCAGTTTACCAATGCGGTTATCTCCATCTATCCGGAGATTCCCGACCTGAAGGGACAGCAGCAATATTTCCACGGCGGACCCGAGGGTGGCATTGTGATTGAAGACAATGAGTTTGAAACCTTCGACGCTCCTATTCTTTATGCCAAGTCTGTCGATGGGTTGGTCTTCCGCAATAACACCATTAAGTTGAATACGGAATACAAACCGTTCCATCCTAACCGGAACCGCTTCTGGCTGGAAAGGGTGACGAATGTGACGATTGCCGAATAAATATTTTCCCCTTGTTTGCAGAGATGTAGTTACAGGCGGAAGAAAGTCTGAATAGTAAGATTAGATAAAGTTATCAGCTGTAAGGGTGGAAATTTCCTCCTTTACAGCTGATTTTTTTATCGGTCTTATCTTATTGTTTTTTCCCTGTCAGTTTCATGAATCCTAGCCTTGTTGTATAGATAAAATATTTACTAATTTGATTTAGACAACAAGAATTATATTGCTATCTTTGGCAGGATAAAACTAATATTGAATATGAAAAATTGGGTTGTAAAGCTGTTACTGTTACTTTTCATTCCTTCTTTTGTGGGAATTTTGTTCACCGTTATCCTGGGTTTTAATCCGGGTGGTTGGTTACAAATTACGACGTATGCTTTACCTCCGTTACTCACTCTCGCCGGAGGGGCTTTTATCGTTGCTTCAAGATGGAAAATTCCTTTTCTTATATTGATGGCAGCTGCAAGTATGGCCTTTAATATTCCTTTACAGAACTGGCTTTTTCATTCGGCAGATGAAGTGGTGCGTTATCATGCTGTTACCGATTTATATAATTTGGAGAATAATGCTCTGTATTTTACTTTCGATACTCTGGAGGTGGATTATGCCCGAAGGAGCAGTGTGACTGTCACTCGTGAGGTGACACGAAGTATGGGCAGACACCGCTATCGTAAGGAACAGAAGCAATATCATTTCTCTGTAGCTCCTGCATTTACCGATTCATTGCCCCATCATAAGTATGAGGAGCGGGAAGTTAAGGCATGGGTTATTCCGGTGAGGCATGAGAAAGGACAAGCCGTTGTATGTTATGAGCGTTGTATTTTTGATTTAGATGATTATCAGAAAGCCATTGATCGGTCCCGCTGTAAACTCCACCATCCTCAAGCTCCGATTATACGACCTTTGTATTCACAGTTCATTACCCGGCAGGAATGGAAAGGGATCTTTTTGAATGTTGCATGGATTGTACTTTCTGTACTGATAGTACTGGGGGTAATTCTGAATTATCAGGCAGACAGGAGGAAAGCATAATATCGGAACAGACTGTATGAAGGGTACTTTATGAATATTATGATCTTCATGCATGAGGCCTGTCAGTACTATTGGTAAATTCTAGAATGATGTTTTCTTTATATAAAACTTTCCCCGGACATTTCATGACAGAAACATCCGGGGAGAGGTTTTTCATTTTTTATTTATTGAAAAGTTTTATTTTGCCTCTACCTTCAGATTGGATAATTCTGTGTCCTTATGGATGGATGGCAGATTATTCTGTTTTACAACAACAGTATGAACTTTTCCTTTTGCCACTTGCGGCAAAGTGAATTTCTGCTTGTAGATAACCTGTTCCGCTGATGGGCGCAGCAGATAGCCTGTTTCTTTTTCAAAGCGGTTGTATATTCTTACCACAATTTGGTTACTGCCTTTTTGAAGCGGTAGCAGCACCTTTTCCTCGCGGAACTTGCAGCGGTAAGGGTTGAGGTGTTTCATTACCGACTTGCCGTTCAGATAGATTTCGATACCGTTTCCGGCACCTACATCTACTAGAATATCTTGTGCTTTGGGCGATTCTACCTGCTGCATCAGGAAGTAACTTTCCAGAATATTGCTGGGGAACATGGCTTTTTCCTCATTCACTTCTTTCCATTGTCCTTTTCTTACCGGTGCTTTGTCCGGATCAGTATGGATGGTGGCAGGAGCATCGAACAATCCGCTGCCCGGTCCGCAGAAGTAACGCTGACCCCATACGGTCTTGGAAGGCAGGTTTAATGCCTGTGCCTTGCCTGCGTCAAGGGTTACTGTGTAAGGTATTCCATCTACTTCAACCAGTAATTCCTTACCGTTCTCCTGCGGAGTATAGGTAAATTCCAATGCGTTGAGGTTGGATTTGTTGATGCTCCATTGATAGCTCACCGTACTGCGGTAGTTGCTGTAATAATCGAAACAGGAATAACTATAATTAGGAGTGCGCTGTGCAGCTATAGGTTGTGGTTTCACCGGTTGGTCGAACGTGGCGCAAATCACTTGGATGTCTTTTCCGTATGCGTCGGCGGGTAGTGTGAAGATCATCTCCTGTCCTTTCTGAATCGCTTTAATGTCTGCTTTTTGCAGTTTGCATCCCGGTATGTTCAAAGTGATTTTACCATCGGCAGGACGGTTGCCCGATAAGATGAGGTAGAGGTTATTGCCTTTGCGGGTAATGGTTCCCCATTCGAATTGCTCACGGAAAGGAGAGGCTTCTGTGCCATAAATGGCTTCACCGTTTTTCTTCAACCAGATACCGATTTCTTTCAGCACTTCTCTTTCAAAGGGTACTACGGAACCGTCGCCTTTGGGACCGATGTTCAGCAGGAAGTTTCCACCATGGGAAACTACATTGATCAGGCTGCGCAGTTTTTCCATCGCTTTGGTGTGAACGTCCCCCCCTTTTTTGCCAGGAACGGTAGCTCCAGGTTTCATCGAACATGGAAGCTGCTGTTTGCCATGCGGTCTGCAAGGAGCCTTCGGGGTATGTGTTGTCTGCCATGACACTGAAGTCATACTGATCGTTGCCCAACCGGCCGCTTACCATACAGTCTGGTTGCAATCTGTGCACTAGTTGATACAGTTCTTTGCTTTGTTCAGGAGTGTTGGAACCCATGTCAAACCAAAGTTCAGAAATGGGACCGTAGTTGGTCAACAGTTCGGTAACTTGGGCTTTGGTGAATTCATGATGCTGTGGGGTGATGAAATCACAGTTATGGCTGGAGATAGGATAGGCTTGTGGAAAATGCCAGTCTATCAGTGAGAAATAGATGCCGAAGTTGATTCCGCCACGTTTGCAAGCTTCCGCCATCTCTTTTATAAAGTCGCGTTTGCCAGGGGTGGCATCGTATGAATTATAGTCGGTGGTGGCTGTACGGAACATACAGAAACCGTCGTGATGCTTGGTGGTAATGATGATGGAGCGCATACCGGCTTCTTTGGCCAGTGACACGATAGCGTCTGCATCAAACAGGGTGGGATTGAAGCGCAGGGCGGTATCTCCATACCAGTCACTGAAGATTCCCGCAAACGACTGGATTTGTTCACTGTATCCTCGGGTGACGGGGTTGCCTTCCCATACGCCTCCCAGTTCGGAATAAAGACCGAAGTGGATGAACATGGAATACTTGTTTTGATGCCATTTCTCAAATGCTTCTTTCGAGATTTGGGCGGTTACACCCAGGCTGATGACGCAAGCCATGATGAAGGTTAGTAATTTTTTTCATGATTGTAATTAGTGGTTAACTGAATGAATATATTGCATAATTTCTGTTTGCTGGTCGGGATGGAACCAAACGATGTCTTTGTCTCGTTTGAACCAGGTCATCTGTTTACGAGAGTAGATACGGGAATTTTGTTTGATTTTCCCGATAGCGAATTCCAATGTCCATTCTCCATCCAGATACTTGAATATTTCTTTGTATCCTACGGTATTGAGCGAGTTCAGATGCCGGAAAGGATATACCTGCCGGGCTTCTTCCAACAAGCCGTCCTGCATCATGATGTCCACGCGGCGGTTGATGCGGTCATACAATTCTTCGCGGTCGCGAGTTAGTCCTATCTTGATGATGCGGAAAGGGCGTTCCTTGTGAGTGCGGGTACGAAAGGAAGTATAAGTTTTTCCAGTCATGTAGCATATTTCCAATGCATGTATTACTCGTTTGGGATTTTTCAAATCCACTATTTTGTAATACTCGGGGTCCAGCAGCTTTAGTTCGGCGCAAAGAGTGTCCAGTCCTTTTTGTTCGTAACGGTGTAGCATCAGCTGGCGTGTTTCATTGTCTACAGTGGGGATATCATCTATGCCTTTGCAAATGGCATCTATATACATCATGGAACCTCCGGTCAGTATTACAGTGTCATGGTTTTGGTATAGGATTTCCAGTTGTGCCAGTACGTCTGCTTCGTATTGTGCGGCGCTGTAATAATCTGTTAGCTGTAATGTTCCGACAAAATAATGAGGAACACGCGCCAGTTGCTCGGGGGTAGGGGCGGCAGTTCCTATCTTCAGGTCTGCATACAATTGGCGTGAGTCTGCCGAAACAATGGAAGTCCGGAAGTGTTCGGCAATGGAAAGGCTTAGTTCGGTCTTTCCTACACCGGTAGGGCCGATAAGGACGATAAGGGTGTCAGGCATGGTGTTTATAAAAAGAGAGGGGCGGACGTGTAACGTCCGCCCCGTTAAGATTAATAGTTTTCTTGCTCATAAGGGTCCGGTGAGGAGGCACCGCCCATATCAAATCCTTCGGGATCAAAGTCTTCCATATCGAAGTCTTGATCACCATAAAAATTCTCGTCTATATCCAGATTTCCGCTATTGCTTTTTGCCATCATTTCGTCAAAGTCGACGGTTTTTTAGGGGCTTCTCCGGCTTTGCGCGAACACACTGCTTTGTCAAGGTCTTTGCCGGTGATGATTTCCGACAGTTCAATGAAAAACACTCGTTCTGCCAACGGGTCGAATACATACAGCAATTTTTTGCTTTTCGTCTTCCACCAAAATCACTCAAAGCGGGGTTTCTCTCAATGATGTAGCTGTCTTCTTCCGAACTACTTCCCATATCTTCCAGTGTGATTTCTTGATCTTTCTCCCAGTCGTCATCACAAATGAAGAAAGAGGTCATCTGGTCATCTTTATATCCTGCCGCTTTCAATATCGCTTCGTGCAAATCAAAGAAAGTTGCTTCCGAGTCTATCTTTATTTCTCTTATAAAATCATCGACTTCGTCAGAGATTATTGTAAATCTGTAAATCATATATTTTACTGTATATACTATATAACTTTTTTTTCGTGCAGTAAAGTTATAAAAAACTTTGTTATCTGATGATACCTCTTTGAGAATTTTCTATGAAAGAAATAATATATTCTATTTCTTTGCTCATAGGTATTTCTTTGCGTACTTGTTCCAAGGCATCGGTAACGTTCATACCATTTTGATAAATAATGCGATAGGTGTTGTGTATATTCTCTATTAGTTCATTAGAGAATCCGCGGCGGCGGAGTCCTACGATATTGATTCCTGCGTAGGCAATGGGTTCGCGCCCCGCTATAATATAAGGAGGAATGTCCTTGCTGAAACGTGAACCGCCCTGTACCATTACATAACCGCCTACCCGGCAGAATTGGTGCATCAATACGGCACCGCTGATAATGGCGTTATCATCAATGATAATTTCACCTGCCATCTTGGTGGCATTGCCTATGATGCAACCGCTGCCTATGATGGCATCATGTGCTACGTGTACCCCTTCCATCAACAGGTTGTTACTGCCCACTATGGTTTTGCCTTTAGCCGCTGTACCACGATTGATGGTTACATTCTCGCGAATGGTGTTGTTATCACCTATTTCGGCAGTCGTTTCTTCACCGCGGAATTTCAAATCCTGGGGAATAGCGCCTATAACAGCTCCCGGAAAAATGGTGTTGCCGTTCCCTATGCGTGAGCCATACAGTATATTGGCGTTAGGCATGATTGTGTTGTTATCACCGATAACTACATTCTTGTCGATAAACACAAAAGGACCGATTTCTACATTCTCACCAATTTTTGCTTCGGGATGTATATATGCTAATGGACTAATCATGTTGTTTTTTTAGTGGTTATTTATTTTTTACTATTTGTGCCATAAACTCGGCTTCGCAGACTACTTTCTCGCCTACAAACACATATCCTTTCATTGTGGAGATGCCCCGGCGGATAGGAGCCAACAATTCAACACGGAACAATAAAGTGTCTCCCGGCACTACTTTCTGACGGAACTTCACACCGTCTACTTTTCATGAAGTAGGTGGAGTATCTTTCGGGTTCGTCCACTGAATTAAGAACAAGCAGACCACCGCATTGTGCCATGGCTTCTACTTGAAGCACACCCGGCATGACAGGTTCCTGTGGAAAGTGTCCCTGGAAGAAGGGTTCGTTGGCGGTTACGCTTTTTTCACACCGACAATGTGATTGGCGCCAATGGCAACGACTTTGTCCACTAGCTGGAAAGGATAACGGTGCGGAAGCAGTTCGCGGATGCGGTTGACATCCATGATGGGAGCTTCGTTGCAGTTATAGGACGGAGCCTGTATTTCGTGAAGTTTGATTTCTTTGCGTATCTGGCGGGCAAACTTGTTGTTGATGGTGTGCCCCGGACGGGTGGCGATGATACGTCCCTTGATGGGTTTGCCTATCAGTGCCAGGTCGCCGATGATATCCAACAGTTTGTGGCGGGCCGGTTCGTTGTCCCATACCAAGGGAACATGGTTGATGTAGCCCAGTTTGGTGGCGTCCATGTGGGGAACCCCCATGACGTCTGCCAGCTTGTCGTAGTTTTCCTGGCTCATCTCTTTTTCGTAGATTACGATGGCGTTGTCCAGATCGCCTCCCTTAATCAGTCCGGCACCCAGCAATGGTTCTATTTCGCGGACGAATACAAAGGTACGCGCGGAAGCTACCTCGGTGGGGAATTTAGCCATGTCTTCCAGTGTGGCGAACTGATTGGACAGTATTTTAGACTGATAAGAGATCAGTGCATTCACACTGAAATTTTCGTCCGGAAGAACAATGATGGAAGATCCGGTTTCCTCGTCCCTAAATTCGATTTTTGATTTTATGATATAGTAATCCTTGACAGCATTCTGTTCTTCGATTCCTACACGCTGTATATTTTCTACATACGCTTTAGCACTGCCGTCCAGAATAGGGAATTCGGGACCGCTTACCTGAATCAGGCAGTTGTCTATACCAGCTGCATAAAGAGCTGCCAAAGCATGTTCTACTGTACTTACTTTTATTCCGTTTTTCATCAGCACAGTGCCGCGGGTAGTATCACCTACGTTTTCTGCTACGGCATCAATTATTGGTTGTCCTTCAAGATCAATTCGTTGGATTTTATACCCGTGGTTGTCCGGTGCAGGATTGAATGTCACCGTCAAGTTTACTCCGGTGTGAAGGCCTTTTCCATTTAAAGAAAAACTGCCTTTTAATGTCTTCTGTTTCAACATGGGGTTTATTTATTTAGTTGTTTTTTTAATTCTTCTATTTCTTTCTGCATGGCGTTCAGTGTGGTGTAAATTTCGGGCAGTTTTTTGTATACGGCCGATGATTTCATGAAATTCTTGGCATCGATGGCCGGAGTGCCTAGAATTTGCTCGTTGGATTTCACGTTACCGGGAACGCCTGCTTGTGCGCCGATACCTACCTTGTCACCTATCTTAATATGTCCGGCTAGTCCTACCTGTCCGCCAAACATGCACCATTCACCTACTTTGGTGGAACCGGCAATACCCACCTGTGATGCCATGACAGTGTGGCTTCCTACTTCCACATTGTGTGCTATCTGGATCAGGTTATCCAGTTTCACTCCTTTATGTACAATGGTGGCACCCATGGTGGCACGATCTACGCAGGTATTAGCACCAATCTCTACATTATCTTCTATGATGGCAATACCTATTTGTGGAATTTTTTCGTACCCTTCGGGAGAAGGTGCGAATCCGAATCCATCAGCACCGATTACGCAGCCTGCATGCAGGGTACAGTGGTTTCCTACCAAGCAGTCGTGATAGATGGTGGCATGTGGATAAAGTGTACAATTATTACCTACTTTGGCATGGCTTCCTACAGTAGCGTGCGGGTGGAGGGAAGTGTTGTCACCAATCTCAGCACCATCGCCTACGCAGGCAAACGGAGCGATATATACATCCTTCCCCAACTTCGCAGTGGGGGCAACGTATGCCAGCGGATCTATACCAGTCTTTTTAGGTTTGCTCATTTCATAGAGGGTTAGTAGTTTAGCCAGACTTTCGTAGGCGTTGTCTACCTTGATTAAGGTAGCTTTTACTTCTTGCTCGGGAACGAAATCTTTGTTTACCAACACAATGGTAGACTGAGTATCGTAAATGTAATGAGTATACTTAGGATTTGAAAGAAAAGAAATCGCTCCCGGCACGCCTTCCTCTATTTTAGCAAAAGTATGCACAGTTGCGTTTTCATCGCCAACAATAATTCCCTGGATGTATTCCGCAATTTGTTTAGCTGAGAACTCCATAATACTGTCTAATTCTTTATGTTCTAAATGTTTCAGTTTTGTTACTTGCGTGTTACATGTTAGTGTAAACACATCATTAATTATGCAAATTACGCATTTTTTTTTTATATATCCGTACAATTCGCTAATTATTTAATGTCCGTCGTTTTCGGAACGCAGGTAACATATATAATATTTTTTGACTTTTCGGGAGAGAAGAGAGATGTTGAGCATATCCGAAGCCTTGGCTATATCGCGGGTGCTTCCATCTTTATAGATGATTTCAATACTGTCATCCTCCTTTTTATACATATTGTTTTCTATACTGGATATGGATAGGAAGTATTTTGCTTCTTTCTTGTTGATATTCAGTCTCTTACTTATTCTTGAAAGAATTTCTTCTTTTCGTGCTTTTGTGATGGAAGAGGAGGTTACCTCTACTTTGAATAGTTTCCTGTTAATCATTCCACGACTCAGAGTGGACAATACCACATCGCTGTGATTGCTCCAAACTTTCAGTGCAGTCCATATGTCATTATCATCTAATTGAATAAAATTTTCAATACAATCCGGACTGTTATAAAATTCTTTTTTATCAATAGGATGGTATAAAAAGAATCTTAAAGCGGGTGAGGCGAACAGCTCTACGCCACGTAAGGCTAATTCCTTTGCTCGTGTCAGAGTGTTGACCAGCATTTTTTCACTGGCAACGGAGGTCTTGTGCAGATATACCTGCCAGTACATCAGGCGGCGGGACATCAGGAAATTTTCGATGGAGTAAATACCTTTAGACTCTACTACCAGGTGATCGTCTTTTACATCAAGCATTTTGATGATGCGGGCGGACCCGATATTGCCTTCGGATACACCGGTATAGAAACTGTCACGCCGCAAATAGTCCAAACGATCCATATCCAATTGGCCGCTGACCAGTTGGTGCAGGAATTTCTTGGGATATTCATCTTTGAATATCTGTATGGCAAGATTGAGTTGACCTTTCATGTCCTTGTTTATTCGTTCCATCAGCATCAAGGAGATTTCTTCATGTGAAACGCCTCCTGCCAATGTGTTTTCCAGCACATGGGAGAAGGGACCGTGTCCGATGTCGTGTAACAGGATGGCAGCTTGTACGGCTTCCGCTTCGCTGTCAAAGATGAAGTTACCTTTGGCGGTAAGGTGCTTGATCGTTTCGCTCATTAAGTGGAAAGCGCCTAATGAGTGTTGGAAACGGGTATGTTGTGCTCCCGGATATACGGCAGAGGACAGGCCCAGTTGCTTGATGCGGGTAAGACGTTGCAGCAATGGGTGACATACAATGTCATATAGTAACCCCTTCGGGATGTTGATAAACCCGAAGACGGGGTCATTTATAATTTTTCGGTCACTCATGGGGAATAATTATTCAGTGTGCTGATATGCTTAAACCAATGTATTACGCTATGTATCTACCTGGTAATTTGCATATTAGCACATTGTTTTATTGGCACATTATTTTCTCCATCTGTGCCTGGACTTTCTGAGCTTCTTGTCCTGCTACAGTCGCAAAATTCTCAGTTTTATCCGCATAGATAATGGCACGGCTTGAATTAACAATAAGTCCACAGGTACTATTCATGCCATATTTGCAGACTTCCTCTAGAGAACCTCCTTGTGCGCCGATTCCAGGTACAAGCAGGAAGTGGTTGGGAACAATTTTACGGATGTCTTCGAAAGCGCGTCCTTGTGTGGCACCTACTACGTACATCATGTTTTCATCGTTGGCCCATTCTTGTGATTTGCGCAATACTTTTTCGAAAAGGCGTTCGCCGTTGGTGTCCTCGGTCAGCTGGAAGTCGTGGGAACCCTTGTTGCTGGTAAGCGCTAGCAGGATTACCCATTTGCCTTCGTAACTCAGGAAGGGAGTCACGCTGTCTTCACCCATGTAAGGAGCTACGGTGACTGAGTCAATGTCCAGCTCTTCAAAGAATGTGCGGGCATACATGGCCGAAGTGTTTCCGATATCGCCACGTTTTGCATCGGCAATGATGAATTGGTCGGGATAGTTTTCCTTGATGTAGGATACAGTCTTTTCGAAAGCGATCCATCCTTTTACGCCCATGCTTTCATAAAAGGCCAGATTGGGTTTATAGGCGATGCAATAAGGGGCGGTAGCGTCAATGATGGCTTTGTTGAAAGCGAAGATAGGATCTTCTTCTTTTAACAGATGTTCGGGGATCTTCTTTATGTCGGTGTCCAGTCCTACACAGAGGAATGATTTTTTCTTTTGGATATTTTCAAATAATTGTTGCTTGTTCATTGCTATGTTTACAGTTTATGGTTTACGATATTTAAATTATAATTCGCTCTCTTTCAAACGTTCGGCATTCTCGGCTACAGTCAAATGGTCAATGCAGTCTTGAATGTCGCCATCCATAAAGGCGGCCAAATTGTAAATGGTATAGTTGATGCGGTGGTCGGTGATACGTCCTTGCGGATAATTGTAGGTACGTATTTTTGCCGATCGGTCTCCGGTAGATACCATTGTTTTTCGTTTGCTGGCAATGTCGTCAATGTACTTTTGGTGTTCTTTATCATATATAAAGGTACGCAGGCGAGAAAGGGCTCGTTCTTTATTCTTCGGCTGGTCACGGGTTTCGGTACATTCTATCAGGATTTCCTCTACTATTCCGGTGTTGGGGTTCTTCCAGTTGTAGCGCAGGCGTACTCCGGATTCCACCTTATTTACGTTCTGTCCGCCGGCACCACCGCTTCGGAAAGTGTCCCATTTGATTTCCCCTTCGTTAATTTCCACATCAAAAGGCTCGGCTTCGGGTAAAACGGCGACTGATGCGGCTGAAGTATGTACACGTCCTTGGGTTTCGGTGGCTGGTACACGTTGCACACGATGTACGCCCGATTCATATTTCAGAGTGCCATATACTTTATCTCCGGTTACGGAGCAGATAATTTCCTTAAAACCTCCTGCTGCTCCTTCATTGGCGCTGGATACTTCCAGTCTCCAACCTTTTGTCTCGCAGTATTTGGAGTACATACGGAACAAGTCGCCTGCAAAAATGGCGGCTTCATCACCTCCCGTACCACCGCGTATCTCCAGAATGGCATTTCGGTCATCTTGCGGATCCGCAGGAACGAGTAACAGTTTGATTTCCTCTTCCAGTTCTGGGATGCGGACTTCGCAGAGATTTGCCTCTTCGCGTGCCATCTCTTTCATCTCCGGGTCGGATTCGTTAGTCATGATTTGTTTGGCCTCTTCCAGTCCATTCAGGCATTGTATATATTCTCTACGGGCTTTCATGATGTCATTCAAGTCCTTGTATTCCTTGGTGAGCTTGACATAACGTTTTTGGTCAGCTATGACATTAGGGTCTGTAATGAGGGTGGAAACTTCCTCAAAGCGAGCCACTAACCCGTCTAATTTCTCAAGTAATGTATTATTGTTTTCTGCCATTCTTTTCTAAACATTTATTTGCGACATACCAAGTGAGTAATATCCACCCAAGTATGGCAAGTACTTTTCTTACTGTATATAGTATGTCATGCCAAGTTGTTTCATGACCCCATGCGGTAGAGATGAAATACAACTCGCGTATTGTATCAATCGTAACTAATGAGCATATTATTGCTCCTATGCCATAAAAAAATCTTTTTTTCAATGTAGCAGGTTTGGAAGCGTTATTATAATATTGCTTGTCAGTATTTGAATTCTCCAAACTCACTTTTGATAATTAGCTCCTTCTTGTCACTTTCTTCTATACGTCCCACGATCTTCGCGTCAATATTGAATGACTTGCTGATGGCGATCACCTCTTCGGCATGTTCGGGTGAGAGGTAAACTTCCAGGCGGTGGCCCATATTAAATACTTTGTACATTTCTTCCCAATCGGTGCCGCTTTGTTCCTTGATGGTTTTGAACAGAGGGGGAACGGGGAACAGGTTGTCCTTTACTACACGGCAATTGTTTCCTACAAAGTGCAGGACTTTGGTTTGAGCACCGCCTGAGCAGTGAACCATTCCGTGAATTTCAGGTCGGAGCGCATCCAGTAATTTCTTCACTACCGGAGCATAGGTACGGGTAGGTGAGAGTACCAGCTTTCCTGCATCCAGCGGACTTCCTTCCACAGCATCGGTCAGCTTCAAATTGCCACTGTACACTAGTTCTTCGGGTACTGCCTTGTCATAGCTTTCGGGATACTTCTCGGCCAGGTATTTTGCGAACACGTCGTGGCGGGCGCTGGTGAGTCCGTTGCTGCCCATGCCTCCGTTGTATTCTTTTTCATAGGTAGCCTGTCCGTAAGATGCCAGACCTATGATGACGTCACCCGGGCGAATATTGGCATTGTTAATGACATCGGTACGTTTCATGCGGCATGTTACGGTAGAATCTACGATGATGGTACGAACCAAGTCACCTACATCAGCAGTCTCGCCTCCGGTAGCGTATACGCCTACACCCATTTCGCGAAGTTCGGCCAACAGTTCATCCGTTCCGTTGATGATAGCGGAAATGACTTCACCCGGAACGAGTAGCTTATTACGGCCGATAGTTGATGAAACCAGAATATTATCTACTGCACCTACACACAACAAGTCATCGATGTTCATAATCAGTGCATCTTGTGCAATGCCTTTCCATACGCTTAAATCGCCGGTTTCTTTCCAATACAAATAAGCCAGTGATGATTTGGTACCTGCACCGTCAGCGTGCATAATGTTGCAATATTCAGGATCTCCGCCTAGAATATCGGGGATGATTTTACAAAAAGCTTGCGGAAAAATACCTTTGTCAATGTTCTTAATGGCGTTGTGCACATCTTCCTTGGATGCTGACACACCGCGCTGCATGTATCGTTGATTGCTCATGAGTTATATATTTTATTCAATTGAATGTGCAAAAATAGTTATTATTTTGCTTATAGCCTTGAGTTTTATGAAAATAAAAGAGGAGAAGGGATTTATTCTGTTCCCATATTATTGCCGTTCCTGTTTTAGATTTATTGTTATGCTCTTATTTTTTAGACAAGTAAATTTAATATGTATATCGAACAGGCATTAATATCATACACTATTTATATGTTACAATGCCTTGTCAATATAGCGTTATAAAGAAAGACGCATAGTACAACCACCCCCCATCAATATCAAAGATCTTAAAGACTATAAAAGAAAACACGGCCTAATTTAACGTGAAATATAAAATTCCCCCGTCATCTCATCGTCTTCATTATCAGTATGTTCCGGTGTGAAAATATCTGTAAAGGCCCCGAAACGGTTGGTAATCGCCGGTCAATGTACCACATTGCGCCCACCATACCCATAGCGGCAAAACTCCAACAGATGTACCTTGCCGGCAGTATGTTACCATGAAAACAGCCTTATGGCTTTATTGCTTCACCTGTGTGAAGCGGCAGTTTCACACAGGTGACAACGGCTCTTCACCCGAATGATAGGGCCTGTTCATCTGGGTGATGGTACAGATGGTGCACTCTTCTTGCACGGATACTGCCGTAAATATACCAAGATTACGTATCCAATATGACAACCGGCATCTGACGAGCTGGCTTCCGCAAGGAAAAAACGAAAAAAAACACTTTGTGGGGATACAGAAAATTCTGTCACTGCATATCGTTGTATATCAGTATAATGCGGTGGCGGAACAAAAACATTGCAGTGCGGAAATAAAAAAATAACAGTACGTAAAGTTTTATCAGATTATACTTAATGACAAAGATGGATATGCCCGG
>ENA-OPYX01000117-OPYX01000117.1-human-gut-metagenome-genome-assembly--contig:-NODE-117-length-44401-cov-9.973506_pt1 | contig 44401 bp, 39 predicted proteins | sample MGYA00242639_ERZ504486 | MGnify/ENA primary metagenome ERZ504486 (study PRJEB26092, sample SAMD00036296) | human gut metagenome | host: Homo sapiens | study: EMG produced TPA metagenomics assembly of... | reverse complement strand
TTGGAATGTTCGAATGATAAGTAGTGTCCATAATTGAAGTATAGAATTAAATAGAGATGTAAACAAGACTTGGCAAATGAAAAGCGCCCATACAAATCATTTTACATGATTTGATGGGCTTTTTTTAAGTGAAAGGGTTTTATGAATAACAAAGAGCAAATATTAAGTATTTTTGTTGATGAGTCTGGAGACTCTGGTGATTACAATAAAAATAAAAATGTTTTTTCAGATAAATTTTATATAATAACGTTTGTCTTTCATGAACAAAAAAATGATATATCGCCGAATATTAAGTATTTCGAAAACAAGTTAGCACAATATGATTATTATTATCAGTCTGTTCACTGTGGTCCTTTAATTAGAAGGGAATATCCCTTTGAAGGCTTTAAGGCAGAAGATATTCGTCATATTCTAAATGCTCTAAATAATTTTTCCAGAAAACTTCCAATTAATTGTTATTCGGTTATTGTTGATAAATCAATTAATGATGATTTACAAAAATTAAACAAGGCTATTCATAACGAAGTTCAACAAATGATTAATGATAATTATAATTACTTTCACTCCTTTAACAAAATAATCATATATTATGACAATGGCCAAGAAATTGTCTCTCGAGCATTAAAAAACACGTTTGAAACTGAATTCGACAATATTGATAGAAGAAAAGTAAAACCGAAAGAATATAGACTGCTACAAGTTGCTGATTTATTTTGTACAATTACACTAATGGAGTTAAAAAGACAAAAATACCATTTTAGTTCATCCGAAAAAGCTGTTTTTTCAGCAAATGTTTTCAAAAAGCAGTTCTTAAACACTATAAAATCTAAAAAACTATGATTTTCTTGGATGGCCTCTCTTTCTATTAGGTGGGGAAGCTTGGGTAGTCAAATAATTTAGGGGTTTCTAAGAAATATCTAGGGGTCAATTTATGGGGCTAGTGCCATATTGGCATTGGTCAACAGACTCCTAGATTTGTTTTTTTTGTTAAAAATGGATTTCAGTAATGGTTATTAAGCTGTTTTCTTGTTGGACTAGTTTTTATATTTGGTTTGTATTATACTTGAGATGATTCCATATGGGAATTCATTTTTTTTGGAGGAGTTATGAAAATTATTGTAGTGGGTGATGGAAAAGTTGGATTTGCGATCGCAAAACAATTGAACCAGGAAGGTCATGATATTACAGTGGTTGAAAATAAATCGAGTGTTCTATCGAGTACCATGAATCAGTTGGATATTGTTGGCGTACAGGGAAATGGTGCGAGTTTAGATACGTTAATGGAAGCTCGTGTTTCATCTTCGGATTTGTTGATTGCGGCTACATCAACGGATGAGGTTAATATCATTTGTTGTTTATTGGCAAAGAAATTGGGTGCAAGACATACGATTGCACGTATTCGTAATCCGGAATACAACAATACCGTTCGTTTAATCAAGGATGAATTGGGATTGAGTATGAGTATCAATCCGGAGCAGGCTGCGGCTCGTGAAATTTTGCGTGCGATTCGTTTCTCAAATTCGATCAAGGTTTCTTCTTTTGCGAAAGGAAGAATTGAACTTGCGGAAGTGAAAATTAAAGAAAATTCGCCACTTTCAAATATGCGTATTTGCGACATCAATCATCGTATGAAAAGTGAAGTGTTATTTGTGGCTGTTCAAAGAAATGGGGAAGTGATCATTCCAAATGGTAATACCGTCATCTATGAAAAGGATCGTGTAACACTAACGGGTTCTACAACACAATTAGAAAAATTCTTCATTAGAGTTGGTATTTTAAGTGATCGAACTGTAAATGAGGTGATGATTGTTGGTGGTGGAAGAATCACATACTATTTGACAAATATGTTGTTAGAACTGGGAATGGATGTAAAGATTATCGAAATCAATAAGGATAAGTGTGTGAATTTGGTTGAGAAATTCCCACAGGCTACAGTCATTCATGGCGATGGTACGGATCATGAATTATTATTGAGTGAATCTTTAGAGGAAATGGATGCGTTTATTGCACTTACAGATAATGATGAGGAGAATGTCATTATTTCTATGTTTGCCCAGTCTCATGGTGTTACGCATGTACTTCCTAAGGTAAACCGTGTTTCTTTAGGCTTCTTGTTGGATAAGTTAGGACTTGAAAATTCGATTACGCCTAAGTTTATTACGGCCAACCAAATTGTACAATATGTTCGTGCTATGCAAAATACGGTTGGCTCAAATGTTGAATCATTGATCAAACTTGTAAATGATAAAGTTGAAGCTTTAGAATTTAGAGTGCGTGACAATTGTCGTTTTATTGATGTGCCAATTAAGGATCTAAATATTCGTAAAGGGATTATCATTGCGTATGTAACGCATAAGGGTGTTTCAAAAATGGCAACGGGAGATACGCGTATTCAATTGTCAGATACGGTTATTATTATTAGTAAAGTTGCAGGATTGAGGGATATCAATGATTTACTATCTTAAGCACAATTTACATAAATTAAACTGGGCTATGATTGGAAATGTATTGGGTATGGTTTTAATTGCGCAAGCTTGCCTAATGGTTTTACCGGTCATTGTGGATTTGATCTATCAAGAGGGATTGTATGATTCTTACTTGATTGTGATTGGAATTTGTCTAGTTTTAGGATATGCGCTAACGCGTAAGCGTGCAAAAGTCAATAACTATTTTGCGAAAGATGGAATGATTGCGGTAGGACTTGCGTGGATCGTTGTATCTTTCTTTGGTGGTTTACCTTTTTATTTATCGGGTGAAATTCCTTCTTTTGTGGATTGTTTCTTTGAAGCTGTGAGTGGATTTACAACGACAGGATCGAGTATTTTAACGGAAGTTGAAAATTTGAAGCATGCTACACTTTTCTGGCGTAGCTTTACGCACTGGATTGGTGGTATGGGAATTTTAGTCTTTATTTTAGCAATACTACCAAAATCCAATGATCGTGATATGCATATTATGCGTGCAGAAGCACCAGGTCCTACCATTGGTAAGCTTGTGCCTCGTATGCGTCAATCGGCTATGATTTTATATACAATGTATATGGGTCTTACGATCATTCAAGTGATTTTACTTTTAATTGGTAAAATGCCATTGTTTGATGCGCTTTGTAACACATTTGGTTCAGCAGGTACGGGTGGTTTTGCGATTAAGAATACAAGTATTGGTGCCTACAACAATTCGTATTATGAAATCATCATTACGATTTTTATGATTTTATTTGGTGTCAACTTCAATATGTATTATTTCCTTTTAATTAAAGATTTTAAACAAGTCTTTAAAAATGAAGAGTTGCGTGCCTATTTAGGTGTGATTTTATTCTCTATTGTTTGTATCACAATCAATATTTTGTCTATGTATAATTTTGATGTATTGAAATCCATTCGTCTTGCGAGTTTTCAAGTGGGTTCCATCATTACAACAACAGGATATTCAAGTTGTGATTATAGTGTATGGCCACAATTTAGTAAGATGATATTATTCTTATTAACAGTATGTGGTGCAAGTGCTGGTTCGACTGGTGGTGGTGTAAAAATTAGTCGTCTATTGATTATTGTAAAGAAAATCAAGTTGGACATTCAAAAGTTATTACACCCACAAAAAGTAGAGGCCATCACAATGGATGGTAAAGTGGTGGATACAGAGGTTGTCAATCAGATCATGGCTTATTTCTGTAGCTTTATCATAATTGTCGGCATCTTATTCTTCTTGATTTCCTTTAATAATTTTGATTTTGAAACAACCATCACATCCGTCATTACATGTATTGGAAATGTGGGTCCTGGATATGGTTTGTGTGGTCCAATGGGCAACTTCTCCATGTTCTCTGATTTTAGTAAGATCGTATTATCTTTTGCGATGTTGATTGGTCGTTTGGAGATTTATCCAATTATCATTTTCTTGTCTCCAGTACTTGGAGTTCGAAAGGTTTCTAAATCATTTCATACGCGTAATAAAAGAAAAATATAGGCTCTGTATCAGTAGCTGTGGTGGAGAATATAAGGAAAACAATGAATAATCCTTTTCTTATAGGATATTTCTAGAATTAGTTGATAAAAAAAGACATATGATTATTTTTCGAGTTCCTCAAGCTAGAAAGATGTATCATATGTCTTTTAAAATTACTAAAAAAATACTAAACGTTTCAAATACGCTCAAGGAAAGAATCCAGATAATTTAATGGATTATCAAAAGAATAAGCTAGATTAGATACGAGAAGTGTACCTAAAATTCTTTAAAAGGTATCCGTTAAAAGAAGGGTTACGAAAAGTATTTCAGTGTAAAGGTGAAGAAGTAGAAGAAGCTGATAGTTGTCATGGACATGTCGTTGCAGAATAGCATCTTTTGTAAACCTTAGTCAAAAAATGAAGGCATAGGGTAGCTGTTATAGCAACAGTACATCATGGATTATCCAATGCACGAATCGAATCGATGAACAACAAGATTAAAGTCATGATACGAAAAGCATATGAATTTCAAAACCTCATAGACATGATTATGATTGTATGTTCAAATCTGTAAAAGAAATAAAATTGCCTTTTGAAATACTTAAATCGAACAAAGTCTATTCAAAGAGTGTTTTGGCAACAATTCAAAAACTTGTTTGTTCATATTAATCAAACAAGTTATTTTTTTTATTAAAAGTCCAATTGCGTATTTTTTAAAAAGTTTATTTCAAGTGAAGATATTCATGTTTATTCGATCGATGAATCCTTCTTAGACATTACTACAAAATATGCAAAAGATTGTATGTAATTTTTAGATAAGACTTGCTTAAACAGCTTATATGGCATCATCAACCAATTACAGATATTTGGTGATAGAACCTGGAATTGCTAATAAATTATCAAAGTTTGGAATCAAAGATGTTTATGGTATAGCTTATTTATTTGGGTATTTTTCTATACAAACGTTTTTTCGAGGTGTATTATTAAAACATAAAAAAACGAAAGGATGATTTATTATGAGATTTTTTGATTATATGGACACAATTGAAAAGCCTACGATTGATTGTATTCGATTGATACATAAGGCTATTAATGTGAAGTATGATGAGCTCATAGACATGGCGGTTGAACCAAATAGTAAAAATTATAATAAATGGATGCAGACATTGGATTGTTTAAAGGCCTCTGAAGATTTGATTATAGAATGTATTGGAAAGAATGCGATTACGGATATGGAATGGCTTCAATTGAAGTGTAATATTTATAAGTATCAAGTAAAATATGGTGGCTTAAAATATTTGAATGTAGAAGCATAGATATTAGGGTATGTGTTGAGCATATCCTTTTTTTTAAAACAAATTAAAAACCTGGAATTTCCAGGCTTTAGTTTAACTTATCTTGTACGATTTTTTTGACCATTGGATAGGCGATTAGTGCAATCACAATGCCAGCTACACCTTGTACAATGTTAGCTGGAATTTCACTAGCGGCAACGATCCAGCTTCCTTTTAACATATATTTGGCAATGAAGTATCCAAAGACCATAATGATAGATCCTAATACGTAGCTTGAGATTTGTTTCGGTTTAGAGTAGTTTTTCATCAGTAGAGATACGACAATTCCTTCAAGTCCTTTAATGACTAGGGTAAAGAAGAGGTAGTGTCCATATCCTCCGGCTACATCGGCTAGTGCACTTCCTAGTCCTCCAATTAAGAAGCTTTCAAATGGATTTAAAAAGCTTGCGAATAATAAGATAAATCCATCACCTAGATTGAAATATCCATCGAGTGCGTTTGGTACTTTGATAAACATGGTTGCCACAAAGACAAGTGCCATGCCAAGTCCTGTTAATACGATTTCATAGGTTTGTTTATTTTTCATCATCATTTCCTTCTTTCTTACAACTTAATGACTATTATACTTGTTTCTGTATTTAAAAAAATATACAATTATAAAAAATAAATAGGGGACAGATGATGAAGAAATATGAAGTGATTTATAATACATATAGGGAGTCGATTCTTTCTGGAATTTTAAAATATGGGGATCGTGTCGATTCGATTCGTGAATGTGTCAAGAAGATGAATGTGTCTAAGACAACAGTGGAGCTAGCTTATAATAAGCTTGTGTTAGATGGGTTTATTTCAAGTAAGGAAAAGGTTGGGTATGTTGTGAGTATGAATCCGGAAAGGGTTTTATTGCATCATGAAATCTTGGATTATTCTTCAAGTCACAAAGAAAAGGAATATGATTATGATTTTCGAATCCAATCGGTTTCGATTGATTCATTTGAGACATCGATTTGGAAACGATATATAAAGGATGTATTGAATGATAAGAAGTTAATGTCAAGTTATGGTTTAGCTCAAGGGGAGTATGGTTTAAGACAGGCTTTGTGTAAGTATGTATATCAAAATCGAAATATATTGTGTTTTCCTGAGCAGATGGTGATTGGTTCTAACTATCAGTCTTTGTTGTATATATTTTGTGGGATGTTGGATAAACAAAAGGTGATTGGCTTGTCAACTTTGGTTGATGAACAAGCTAAACAAGTATTTTTAAGTTATGGCTTTTCTGTGAAATATTTAGATCCAGATCATTTTATTGAAGATATTCAAACGAAGTGTGTGGATGTTGTGTATGTGAATACGACTTGTTTTAGTAAAAATCGTCAATCTATGTGTGAAAAGTTGAGAAAAGAGTTGGTTGGGCTAAGTCATATTTTGATTTTAGAAGATGATTATAATGGTGAGCTTGTGTATGCTTCTAAAATTAAGACGAGTTTATGTTCGATGTCGAATCATGTGATTTATTTTTCTTCTTTTTCTAGACTTTTACTTCCCAGTCTTCGTATTGGATATATGATCTTAAATGATGAATATACAAAGAAGTATTGTGTTTCTTTCTTTGGTCCTACGGCAAGTAAATTGGAGCAGGTGGCTTTTAGTCAGTATATTGTGGATGGGTATTTACAGAAGCATTTAAGGAAATTGGTGCGTGAGTATAGAGAAAAGCATTTGTATTTAAAGAAGTTATTGGATACATATCTTGGTTGTTCTTATATTTTGGATGAAACGTATATGGCGTATTGGATCAAGTTGGATGTGGATATGGAAAAGTTCAAGTCTTTGTGTGAATCAAATTTAATGGGTGTTAGTTATTCAAGTAGTGGGATAGGCTTATCTTTTGCGAGTATGGATAAAGAATTGATGAAAGATGGTGTGATTCGTCTTGCAGAATTGGTGAAAGAGTGTTAAAATTTTAACGATTCGACAGTGAAGAAGATAAGTAGGAAGTAATTTTCTTGTCTAGAGAGAGGGCGTTTGGTGAAAGCCTTTCAGGAATTTATTTTTGAAGCTACTTTGGAGTTGAAACGTAGTCGGCGTTAACGAGTGAATTGAGGGCATTTTCTTTTTTGGGAAAATGAACTAGGATGGTACCGCGTAATTATACGTTCCTAGAAATAGGAGCGTTTTTTTATTGGAGGAAAGAAAGATGAAACAATTAACTGGTAATCAGATTCGTCAGATGTTCTTGGATTATTTTAAATCAAAGGGACATATGATTGAGCCGGGCGCAAGTTTGATTCCGCACAATGACCCAACTTTATTATGGATCAATGCGGGTGTTGCGGCTTTGAAAAAATATTTTGATGGTAGTGAAAAACCAGCTTCAAATCGTATTGCGAATGCACAGAAATCAATTCGTACAAATGATATTGAAAATGTTGGGCGTACAGCTCGTCACCACACATTCTTTGAAATGTTGGGTAACTTCTCAATTGGAGATTATTTCAAAGATGAAGCTATCCAGTTCGCATGGGAATTTTTAACAAGCGAAGAATGGATGGGTATTGATAAGGACAGATTGTATGTGTCTGTATATACAGATGATGCACGTGCTTATGAAGTTTGGACTACAATTTGTGGCGTAGATCCAAGTCATATCTTAAAGACAGATGATAACTTCTGGGAAATTGGTAAGGGACCTGGTGGACCGGACAGTGAAATTTTCTTTGATCGTGGAGAAAAATATGATCCTGAAGGATTAGGAGAAAAATTATTCTTTGATGAAATGGAAAATGATCGTTATGTAGAAGTATGGAATGTTGTATTCTCTCAATATGATTGTGATCCAAGTATTGATCGTAAAGATTATAAGGAACTTCCTCAGAAGAATATTGATACAGGTATGGGTCTTGAGCGTTTAGTTGCCTTAGTTCAGGATGGTGAAACAAACTTCGATACTGATTTATTCTTGCCTATTATTCATGCGACTGAAGCAATGGCTAAACATCCTTATGAAGGGGAATATAAGATGGCATATCGTGTTATTGCGGACCACGTTCGTACAGTGACTTTCGCATTAAGCGATGGAGCTAACTTCTCAAATAGTGGTCGCGGTTATGTACTTCGTCGTGTACTTCGTCGTGCTGTTCGTTATGGTTTAAAATTAGGTTTGGATGAACCATTCTTATATAAATTAGTTCCTGTTGTTGCGGATTTAATGAAAGATTTCTATCCTTACTTACAAGAGCATGTTGAATTCAACCAAAAATTGATTAAGGTGGAAGAAGAAACTTTCAAGAAGACTTTAAAGGTTGGTCAAGCATTACTAGACGAAGAGATCAGCAAGGCTAAAGATGGAAAGCTTAGTGGTGAAGTTGTCTTCAAATTGTATGATACATATGGATTCCCATTTGAATTAACACAAGAAATTGCGGAAGAAAGTGGAATTACAGTGAGTCATGAAGATTTTGATGCTCAAATGAATAAACAAAAAGAGCGTGCTCGTAATGCGCGTAATGTAAAGGATTCTTTTGCGTCTCAAAATGAAGAGTTGATGAACTTCAATGAGCCTAGTGAGTTTATTGGTTATGATCACTTGTCTTGTGATGGTAAAATCATTGCGTTATTTAATGTAGAAGGTAAAATGGTGAATTCTTTAGAAGATGAAGGAATGATCATTTTAGATAAGACTTGTTTCTATGCCGAAAGTGGTGGACAGGTTGCCGATAAAGGTACATTTAGTGCGGATGGTGTAGATGTTGAAGTATTAGATGTTCAAAAGACGCGTAATAAACAACATATCCACACAGTTAAAATCAATGGTGGTGTATTAGAAAAGGGTATGTCTTTACATGGTGAAGTGAATGTCAAAGATCGTTTGGCAACTACAGCGAACCATTCTTGTACACACTTATTGCAGTCGGCTTTAGTTAAAGTATTGGGGGATCATATTCACCAGGCTGGATCTTTCAACTGTCCAGAATATTTGCGTTTTGACTTTAATCATTATGAAAAGGTTACTGCTGAACAATTGGCTGAAGTTGAACGTATTGTGAATGAATATATTAGTGCGGCTTATCCAGTTATTAAAGAGGTTATGCCGATTGAAGAGGCTAAAAAGTCTGGTGCAACGGCATTATTTGATGAAAAGTATGGAGATACAGTTCGTGTTGTAACAATGGGGGATGTATCGAAAGAATTCTGTGCAGGATGTCATGTAGAAAATACAGCTCAGATTGGTTTATGCAAGATCATTAGTGAGGAAAGTATTGGTTCAGATTCTCGTCGTATTACGGCTAAGACTAAGTTTGCGGCTTACCAAGATTTTGCGTCTGAACATGCAATGTTAGAAAATATTGCGGATAGTGCAAAACAAAAGGGTATTAAGAATATTGATACAAAGGTTGAGGCTGCATATAAGACGATGCATGATATGCAAAAGGAAATTGATAACTTGAAAAACCAAATCTTTACTTTGAAGTCTAAAGAGTGGGCTTTAGAAGCTAAAAATTTTGGAAAAGTCAATGTATTGATCAAGTCTGTTTCTGGCATGGATGCAGGTGCATTAAAGGATATTGTTTCTAACTTAAAGGCTAATGATGACAAGATGGTTGTATTCTTTGTGAATACAAATGGTGAAAAGGTTGTCTTTGTGTCTGGTGCAGGTAAAGAGGCTGTAAAGGCTGGTGTACATGCGGGTCAATTGGTTAAGAAAGCGGCTCAAATCTGTTCTGGTAATGGTGGTGGAAAGCCAGATATGGCTCAAGCCGGTGGTAAGGATGCTTCCAAGGTTGATGAAGCAATCAATGCGATTACAGAAGAATTAAAAAGTTTATAGGAGATATTAGGGTATGCGTATGTGTACCCTTATTTTTTTGGTGTATGAAAAAGAAGAGTAAATATAGAATTCGTAAGAATGAATTAAGAAAATTTGAAAAAGAAAATAAACTCACAAAGAAAGAGAAGGAAAGACTTCATATGTGGGTAGATGCAGGTCATAGTGCGTATGATTTACAGTGGTTGTACCAATTGCGTGAGGAAGAAGAGTTTGATGAATTACTAAGTGGTTTAACGGATGCACAAGTAAATTATGTGTATAGCTATTGTATGAATTGGGATCCAATCATGGAAGAGCCTTTTTTTGATTACAATAGATTGGATGAATTGGATTTAGATAACTTACCGACTTTTGAAGAAGAAGTGGATAAAGAGGAGGAAGAACCAGAGATTGATTTGCCTTTTTAATGGATTTGACACAATGAATTAACCATTTTATAATTTTTGTATGTATTGAAAGGGTTTTACGTATGAATAATGAACATTGGTATGTGTTATTGACCATTCGTTCTAAGGAAGAAGAGGTATGTAAATATTTGAATGAGAATGATGGTATTTACGCTTTTAGTCCGAAGATGGAATTTTATCATAGAGTTTCAAAACAGATTCAACAAAGAGCTTTATTTGGTGGGTATGTATTTGTGGTGAGTAAACTTTCTCAAGTTGAAGTGGATGCGATCTTTAAAAAGTTTCCTTTGCAGAGTGTTTTTATTCATGGATTGAAATATGAAGAGGAAGTTTCAGCTTTAACGGATGAGGAGATTCGTATTTTGAATATGTTGTTGGATGATGAAAAGGTTCTAAGAATGTCGTATGGTGAATTAGTGAATAATAAGATTCATGTGACTCAAGGTCCACTAAAAAATATGGATGATTATATTGTGAAGTATGATAAGCATAATCGTTTGGCTACGTTGAATCTTAGTTTCTTGAATCAGATCTGGAAAGTGGGAGTCACCTTAATTGAATAGTGTGATAGAATGGATGTGTTGAGGACATGTCCATTTTTTATAGAGGGATAAAAGGGTAATGAATGTACATATAACGAATATTTATGGGTTTATACATGATCAAAATTTAAGAAAGAAACAAAATCTTTATGCGGATGCAGCTCATGCGTTGGGATTTAAAGAGATGGGCATCTTTAATTTTGATGTGAGTACAGATACGGAGAATGAATTGTTGAAAAGAATAGATGGAATCATTTCATCCCTTCAATTTAATGATTTGGTGTTTGTACAATTGCCTACTGGTAATGGTGAACATTATGATAATTTACTTATCAATAAAATTAAGGCTTATAATACAAAGGTTTGTATTCTTTTACATCAAACAATTGAATATGAGTATGTATTAAATGCTGTTGATTTGATCATGCCTACAAATAATGAGGTACATGCTTATTTAAAGGAACATAATTATTCCAATGTTTTCTATAAGAAGAATATTAACTACGAATTTTCAATGATTTCAAATTCATCAAATATTTTATCTTCAGATTTTTATATCAAGAAGTATTTAATAGATGCACAAGATCAATTAGAAGAATCTGTATTAAATGAACAGGATGAGGACATCATTCATATAGGATTTGGACTACATGATAAGGATGGTCATTATAGTGTTTGGGTTGGTACTGTAATGCAGTCTATACTTGAGCATACGGATTCTAGAATTTGTTTCCATATTTTGCATGATGAGACTTTAAGCATTGATAATAAGTATAAGTTAGAAAAGGTGGCGCGAAGTGGATCTTCAATAATTGAATTTCATAAAATAGATGAGAATGATTTTTCTGTCGTAAAAAATCAGATGAGTCGTTTTACAATTGGGACAATGTTTAGGTGTTCGTTACCGGAATTGTTGCCGAATTTAAATCGCATTATTTACTTGGACGCCGATTTATTTGTGAATCGAGATATAAAAGAATTATGGGATGTTGATATATGTGAATATTGTTTAGCTGGAGTTGCAGATGAAGGTGTGGATATCCATAATTATCCTAAGATCTTAAATAAATATTCTGGAATAAAAAAAGAATCTTATTTTAATGCTGGTGTACTTTATATGAATCTTAAAAAGCTTCGTGAATTTGGAAATTTAAAAAAATTAGTTGTGGATTTTCTGGTTGAAAATCCAGAAGCTGGATTACCCGATCAAGATGCTTTAAATGTTATATTTCATAATAAAGTTTTATATTTGGATGGTAGTTGGAATCAATTTGTTTTTATGCATAGAAAAGATAATGTTGAAAAGTTAGATAAAGCTATTTTTCATTATGCGGCTGCTTTGCTAATGCTATATTCGCATAGTCAAATTGATTTAGAGTATTTTAGAACAATTTGCAGAACTCCATGGATAGATTATGAAATGAATCATCAATTTGAACAATGCTTTGATAGAATGAATGATAGAGTGTATCAGTATCAAAATATGCTTCAATTGTTAAGTAATCCAGACGTTAAACATATTTTTTATGGAGAAGAGAATGAGCTTTTAAAAACACTTTATCAGAGAATTCATTTAAAAGGTGGAGATTATCGAGTATTAGAATATGCGAAAAATATGGAATCTGATATTTTACCATGTAAAGATTTATTTGTATTGAAGGATGAAAAGGATCCAATCATTATTTTTGTCAATTGGGAATCAGATGATTGTAGGGCAATACAAAATTTAGAAGAGCTAGGCTTTAAAAATGGAAAAGATTTCTTTGTCGTCGCGAGATTCTTTTCGGTTAATGATGGTGGTTTTATGTAGGGGGTTATTATGAAGTTACACATATCTAATATTAATGGATTTAATGCTTCTAAAGAATTGTTGGATGCTCAGACAAAAATTTCTAAGGTTGGTATTGAATTAGGGGCCTATGAAATGGGAATCTATACATATCCTGTTGATAGTGATAGTGATGTAGAATTGTCAAAGCGCTTGGATGGAATAATTTCGGCTTTGGGATTTGGTGATATAGTTGTATTACAGTTACCAACATCAAATGGGTATAAATATGATAGTTTATTGTTGGCAAAAATCTTGGCGTATCGTACAAAATTAATTATTTATATGCATGGTGAGTGTTTGGATTCTAGTTATTTAAATCTTTTAAAAAAAGCAGATTCTATCATTGTAAATAAAAATGTGAATTACCATTTTCTTAAGAATCGTGGTTTTTGTAGTGTATTTTTAGATTCAAATTATGGTCATACAAAGAAGTGTTTGATGGATGCTATTGAGCGTTTATGCTTTGTTGAGAATACATTACTTTGTATGCGTAATCGTGTCATTGAAAATGAAATACAAGTGGGATTTGGCTTGTATGATAAAACAGGGGATTATACGTCTTGGGTTGGCGTGACAATTCAGTCTATATTGGAACATACAAATTCAAAGGTTTGTTTCCATATACTACATGATTCTACTTTGAGTAATGTGAATAAAATTAAATTGATTGAGATTGTTGAAAAGTTTGATGATCGTATTAAGTTTTATTCGTTATCAGATGATTTGTTTGAAGAATATAATGCTCAAATGGGAAATTATACGGTTGGAGCTATGTTTAGAGTAATGTTGCCAAAAATTCTTAGTGATTTGAATCGAATTATTTATTTAGATGCCGATTTATTGTTCAATAGAGATATTCAAGAATTATGGGATATAGATATTAATGATTATTGTTTGGCTGCCGTGCCGGATTTGAATGTGAAAAAAGGCTATATTTGGACATATCCCACTAGAGGTAAAGTGATTGAAAAATCTAAATATTTTAATTCGGGTGTTTTATATATGAACTTAGAAAATATTCGAAAAAAAGGCGATTTGCATACGCAAACAATTGAATATTTGAAAGAACATCCAGAATCAGATTTACCGGATCAAGATGCGTTGAATGTGATTTACAAAGATGATACTTTGTTGATTGATGAGAATTGGAATTATTTTGCGGAAAGTATACGTCATGCGGATGAAAGAGAATTAAAAAATAAGGTGTATCATTATGTTGGAACATTATGTACTGTAAATAGTCAGACAGAAATGGATTATTTGTATTATAAAACATTGTTGAATACGCCTTGGTCCAATGACCCATTTGATTTTTTGAATCGTTCAATTTATAAGGTGGATTTTCAAATAGAAATTTTTGAGAAACTATTTACACGTGTTTCAGATGTGAACAATATAAATATATATTATGGAAGTAATATTCGTTTAATTAATCAAGTAAAACCTTTGTTTCATACGATTCATGTGGCAGAAGATTTTGAAGCTGTTAAGAATATAATAGACACAAATGAGGGACATTTATTTACTATCATCGTAGATACGGTAATAGATGGTGGAAAAGCATTTCAAAATTTGGAATCAATAGGATTGGATTATAATGTTGATTTCTTTGATGTTAGATGTTTACTTTCGTATGTACAAGGTGGATATGTATTATAGTTAGAAAATCGGAGGATGTTTATGAGAATACATGTGACAAATGTTTATGGGTTTAGCCCAAGAAGCGTGGTTCAATTATCGCAACATGAAGTGGTGGATATTTTAAAAGATTTATGCGATAGCGAAATTGGTTTGTTTGTATATTCTTACGATAAAGAACCAAAAAATGAATTATCTTCGCGATATGATGGGATAATAGCTAGAGTTACGCCTGGAGATGTCGTTATTTTTCAATCACCTACATGGAATATAGTGGATTGGGATAATGGTTTAGTTGATAGAATTAAGGCGTATGGAGGAAAAGTAGTATTTTTTATTCAGGATGTTCCTCCAATTCAATTTGAAAATAATTATTTTTTAATGCCTTATTTTATTGATATGTACAATAAAGCAGAATTGGTCATTGTTCCTTCTGAAAGAATGTATCAAAGACTTGTAGAAGAAGGGTTAACTGTTAAGAAATATGTAGTACAGAAGATGTGGGATTTTAATGTGCATATGGATTTACACACACCTACTTTTGAAAGAAAACTCTATTTTTTAGGGGATGTTTCAAGATTTCCTTTTTTCCAGAATTGGCAATATGATACACCTCTTCATGCCTTTGGTAATCATAATTCAGATTATGATTATTCTAAAGTGCATTTTGGTGGATGGTTAAATAAAACAGAATTGTTACTGGAATTATCTAAGGGTGGTTTTGGATTGGTTTGGGGTAATCAAGAAGATCCAAAAGATGAAAAAGTATATTATAAGATGAATTGTTCGTATAAGTTAGCTTCCTATTTATCAGCAGGTATTCCAGTTATAGTTCCTGATTATTTATCAAATGCAGATTTTGTGAAAGAAAAAGGAATTGGATTTGTAGTCTCAAGTCTAGAAGAGGCTAATGAGATGATTCAAAATTGTACAGAAGATAATTATAATCAGATGGTTTCGAATCTAAAACATGTACAATATTTAATAAATAATGGCTATTTTACTAAGAAATTATTTGTAGATACAATCATGGCTTTGGATTAGATGAGTTTATCTAAATATAACTCTGGTTAGCATACTGGTTATATTATTTATATGCTTATTTTAATATATGTTCATGCATATTAACAAATGTAGATTTATTTAAAAAGAATTGGTTAGAAATCGTGTTTTTCACTTGAATAAATCAAGCTTTCCGTTTACTATTAAACCTAGTAAGGGAAGAGTACATCTTTTCGTGTGCTCTGCTTGATTTTTTTATTTCTAATTTATGGGCTATATAGAAATATAAAAGTTTTTTGGGAAGGAATGAGTAGAATGTCGAAAAAGAAAAAGAATATAAGAAGAAAAAAATCGAACAATCTTTTAAAGGGGATGGCTGCTGCTGGTGCTGTTGTTGGTGGCGGAACTATTTTTGCGGGCAACAACGCCGTTTATGCTGCTGAAAATGAACAAGGTGTTATTCATTCAGAAGAACAAATTATTGAATCTCAATCTGTTTCTGAATCAACAACAGAATCTTTATCTCAAGCTAAATCAGAAACTAGTAGTTTTGAAAGTGAAGCATCTACTGCAACTTCTGCAGTTGAAGGTAATACTGCAAATCAAAAAGCATTTGTTAAACGTGCACCAAGATTCTTTAATAATGAACAAAATATCATGACTGTTGATGAGACAGGAAATGAAAAAGCGGTTAGTGAAAATGGTGCTGAACAAGAAGCTGCATCTTTATCCGTATCTGGTTCTGTATCAGGATCTATTTCAGAAGTTGGATCACAAATTTCTAGTGAAAGTATTTCTGGAAGTGAAGCTGAAAGTGAAATGGTATCTGAATCTCTTTCAACAAGCACTAGTACAGAAGATTTTAAATCTGAATCTGAAAGTCTTTCAACAAGTACATCTTTGAGTACATCTACAGAAACTTCTACTTATACAAGTGAATCTGAAAGTTTATCAAAAGAATTTACAAGTGCTTCTGAATCTTTTGAATCTCAAAAGAATGAAACATTAGAAAAATTAATTAGACAAATCAATACTGCCAAACAAGAATTAGAGGAAATTCGACAGAGGGCAATTTTGAATAAACAGAATTTAGGGGATGATTACCGTAAAAAGGCTGATGATTTGGCAAAACTATTAGCAAAATATAATTTCTACCAGAAGTATGGCGTTGGTGAGGTTACGGAGATAAGTGATCAATACAATAATAGTGGTTTAAAATATGATAATAATGGTAACTATACAGGAGAGGATAATTATAAAAGAAATAACTTTTTTGTGAAATATCAGACAGCAGATAATAAAGAATACACGGGTTATTTTGACTGGGTTGCGGTAAAAGAGAAAAAAGATGTCTACGGTAATGTTAAATACGAATTTGTTCAATATAATGAAGTAGATCCATTAGATGTAGTTCAAATTGTAGTTATTGAAAAAGCACCAATTTATAGTGGTAATAATTGGGAAGATCGTGAAAAGAAGTTTTATTATTATGAAGATGCAAACGGGAAAATTCATGCATTTTTTTCAGAGAAAGAATCTAATATAGGATCTTATTGGAATTCGAAATATGTTCCTAATTTCAAAGAAATAAAATCTTTTAGTAAAGGTGATATTAAGTCTGAAAATGGAAGTGAAATAACATTTGAATATAAAGGTAAAACTTATACATTTACTGTAAAGACACAAAAGAATGGGGAACATGTATTCCCATACTTTGGAGAAGTAGAGGATGATTTAAATATTGATGCAAGTAGCAGTACGACTATTAAAGGTAAATCATATTTCTCTATTAAAGATTTTGAAAAGCAACAAACAAAGTACGATAAACAAAGAAGTGAATTTACGAGTGTGTCTGAAAAACAAAGTAGACACAAGAGTGATTCTATAAAAAATAGTCAATCCAAGAGTGAAAACTTAAGTTTATCAACTAGTAAATCTAATTCAATTACTTCTGATAGTATTTCAAAATCAACAAGTCTTTCATTAGAAAATTCTGATATAGCATCAAGAAGCAATAGTCATTCGTTATTAGAAAGTACAGAAATTGCCACAAGCCAAAGTACTTCAACTTCAGTAAGTCAAAGTGATTCGACTTCAATCAGCAACAGTCAATCAATTAGTGCTTCTCAATCAACAAGTACTTCTGTAAGCCAGAGTGATTCGACATCAATCAGCAACAGTCAGTCTATTAGTGCTTCTCAATCAACAAGTACTTCTGTAAGTCAGAGCGATTCGACTTCAATCAGCAATAGTCAGTCTATTAGTGCAAGTCAAAGTACTTCAACTTCAGTAAGTGAAAGTGAGTCAACTTCTACTAGCGTAAGCGAGAGTGAATCTACTTCAGCTTCTGCAAGTGAAAGTGAATCAACAAGTACATCAGCAAGTGAGAATGAATCTACTTCTGAATCAGTTAGTACAAGTGAAAGTACATCAGCATCCGCAAGTGAATCTGAATCTCTAAGTACTTCTGAATCAGAAAGCACATCAGCTTCATTGAGTAGTAGTGAATCTGCATCAAGCAGTGAAAGTGCTTCTACATCAGAAAGCTACGCAACAAGTGTTACTACAAGTACTGCAGGTGGCGGAATTGCTTATCGTCAGGTTGTAGTTGATACTCGTGCTCCTTTACAAGTAGCTCCAAGAGTTAGTGAGGAAGAAGTTGTAGAGGATGATGTAACTCCTAAGGCTAAGGAAGAATCAATCGAAAAAGAAAAGATGCCTAAGTCAACATTGGATGTTGCTCATAGAGTATGGTGGTCTTGGATTCCAATTATTGGTGCTTTAATTTCTTCGAATGAGACTCGTAAGCGTCGTAAAGAAGAAAAAGAGAAGGAAAAAGAAGAATCTAAAGATAAAAAGATGAAATAATGATAAAATAACAGTAACTAACTTTTAGTTGCTGTTATTTTTTTGGGAGTGGTGTTTATGAAGGAAAAGACGCATTTAGTTAGGAATCGATGCCTTTTTTCAATTATTATTATTTTAATTTATTTTGTTTGTCATAGAATTCCATTGAATGGAATTGATATGAGTGCTTATGATAATTTAAGTTTGGATTTAGGTGCTGTATTATCCCTTGCAGTAAACGGTTCAAATAAACAATGTTATGTTATGAGTTTGGGTATTTCGCCTTATATTACGGCAAGTTTAATTGTAATGATTTTATTTGCGGTACGCTCAAAAGAGGCAAAGGCTCGTACGTCGCCTAAGGCAATGAATTATTGGATTACGTCCATTACTTTTATTGTTGCGTTGGTTCAATCTATTTTTTATGCATTGGATCTTAAGTATATAAATCGAGATTTAATGAGTATTTTAGTGGTTATATTTGAATTAATGGCCGGGGCAAGTATTGCACAATATTTATTAATGAAAAATCAAAAGTATGGTGTGGGTGGATTTGCGCCAATTATTATTGTGAATATGACAGAAACTTTAGTTGGATTATTAATGAAATCTTCTCTTGACGCGTTAATGATTCCTCTAGCTATTTCTTTTGTGATGGTCATAATTATGATCTTTATGGAAATGCATGAGAAAAGAGTACCTGTTCAAAGAGTTTCAGTTCATAATGTGCATGCCGAAAAGAATTATATGGCTATTAAATACAATCCTGTAGGATTTATGGCGTTGATGTTTGGTTCTGCAATTTTTATGATTCCACAATTGATTGTGGCTTTGGTTCATCATTATCATAAATCAGAAATTATTAATTTTTTATATAAGAATTTAAATATGTCTACATTATTTGGTATGCGTGTATATGTAGTCATGATGTTTGTGTTTACCATTCTATTAAGCTTATTATTTGTGAATCCAAAAGATTTATCGGATAACCTTCTACAAGTGGGGGATTGTATAGAGAATGTTCCTGCAGGTAAGCCTACACGTAGATATATTCGTAAATGGGTTTTAATATTGAGCTGTATTAGTGGTGGAATCATGTGTGGTTGTCTAAGTCTTTGTTTGTATTTACAATATAAAGGTATTGTAGATGCAACCGTGGCCATGCTTCCAACTACATTTATGATGCTTTCAGGATTTATTTGTAGTATTTATTTAGAAATTCGTGCTTATCGTGACTTTGATTCATATAAGCCATTTATATAGGGGGTAGTATTTATGATGTATTTTGTACCTTCCTGGTATCATGGAAATGAATATAAAGAAAATGAACAATATTTTTATGTGCGTCGTGCAGTAACAGAATTTGATGATAGTGTTAAACAAATTCAGCTGTTTAACCGTAATGACATTATGGATTATAAGATTTTGAATTTGTCGTATAGTCCAAACTTTCGTCACTTTCTTCATAGACAAAGTGTATTCCATGCACCATATTGGTCTTGTTTTGATGCGATTCAAGAAATTAGACGTACAAAAGTAGATATTCTTTCCTATCATGATTTGATGTGGCCAGACCATACGGAATTTGTCTACACACCATTTTGTATTGTGGCTTATGTAAATAATCAAAAATATGCAGAAGTACATTTTGGTGAAGATGGAAATATGATTGAAGTCTTTTTGTATCAAGATAATATGATGGTCCGTAAAAATGTATATGATGATCGAGGCTTTTTATCGGACACTATTGTTTATGAAAATAATCAAGCTGTTTATGAACAATACCTTGATGGAAAAGGGAACTGGAAAATGTGTCATTTCTTTGAGGATGGACATGTTGAAGTGAATCCAGAGAATCCTTTCTATTTAATTAATAATAAAAGATATGATTTTAATTGTTTAAATTATGATTCAATGGAACCCTTAATTGAAGAGGTTTTTTCAACATATCTAGATGAAATGACAGATTCAACGGATATTTTCTGTTTGGCAATGCATACTCTTCATCATGATTTATTAGAAAGCTTATTCTCAAAAAGAAAAACAATTCTTTCTTTCTATCAAAATCGTTTGGAATTATTTGATGATGCAGAATTGAAATCATTAATTCGAAATACAAATTATTGTATTGTCGATTCGAAACATAAAATTCGTCCTTTAGAAAAATATGCAGGTAAAACTTTACCAATTATAGATATTACACCATTTGATACGCGTGCTGATTTTGGGATTAGTCAACAATTAACGGTTCAAAATATTTTGGTTCCTATTGATACGATTGAACAATCAAAATTTGAAGAATTGATTGTTTTATTCGCTAAGTATTTTGAAATAAATGAAACAGCACGAGTTCATTTCTTTACGCGTGTCGCAAATTGGGATCGTGTGGATTCCGTTTTGAATTTCACTCGTGAAGTACTAAAAGTAAATGGACTCGATGAAAGATTAGCTCGCAAAGAAACGAATGATAAAGCGGAGTTTGATTTGGACGAAGAAAAGAAAGTTTCAATTAAATTCTTTGTAGACCAATGTGTGGATGAGTTGAGTATTTCTAAATGTATTCGGGAACAACGTATTATGGTGGATGTGACATCACGACCAGATTTATATTTACAGATATCATGTATTAGTAGTGCCATTCCGCAAATTGTTTCTTTTAATACACAATATGTGCATGATGGGAAGAATGGTTTTATTGTCAAAGAAGTATCTGAAGTATTGAATGGTTTAAAGTATTATTTGGATAATATTACGAATTGGAATAAGTGTATGATTTATTCTTATGAATTAGGTAAGGAATATAATACGGCAAGTTTAATTCGTAAGTGGAAGGGAGTTATGAAGCAAGTTGAACAAGATTAGTGTTTTACAAGTTGGAAAGGAAGATTTAAGTTTACAGCTTCATATTCCTGATAATGTAACTTGGAATTATGTAGACGATTTAGAAGAGGCTACAGAACGTGGTTATGATGTATGTGTTTTAAGTCGTTGTGTAAATAAAGAAGAGGCATATATTTTATTAAAGAAGATTCGTGCTTATACAATGTTTGTGCTAGATTCGGTTGAATTGAAGGGTTGGACAAAATGGATCTATGCTTCTAGAATGGCAAAATACGTAGATGTGAATTCTCTACAAACATTTATTGATAAGGATATACAGCTTTTCTATTCTTATACCTATGGTGAGAAATTTGTTCCTCAGACACTATCTATTTCACAAAGCTTTAAAGGTAGTGTTTTCTGGGATGGATTTTCAGGTGTTGAATTAGATGGTGATTATGGGGATGATTTTTATCAAGTGGCATATTGGAGGTATAATATCCCTCTATTTAAAGGTCAAACTTTAGATTTATGGTTAGAATTTGAAAAGGATGAGTCTGTTTCAATTGAATTGAAAATCGAACAGTTTGAAGGTGGTTCACTTTCATCTTTACAGAATCGTTGGATCTATTCAGAAAAAGATTTAAGTTCAATTGTTCATTTAAGTAATGATAAGATAGATGGTCCTGTATTTATTTCTTTACTCGCAAAGGGTAAGGGGAAATTAAAAATAGTAGGTTTGCATGATCGTCATTCTCGTAAAGAATATGGATCTTTTTTACCTGGAGGAATCCGTAAGGTTACATCTAAACGTGAAGAAGTTTTTATGTACTTTGATCCAGGAGATATGAAACCACCTTTAAATGTATATTTTAGTGGATATAAGACACAAGAAGGTTTTGAAGGATTCTATATGATGCGTAATATGGGAACGCCATTTTTGTTGATTTCTGAAGCTCGACTAGAGGGTGGAGCCTTCTATTTGGGAGACAAAGAATATGAAAATCTTATTGTTTCTGGTATTCAAGATTGTTTGAAACAATTAGGTTTTGATAACTCACAATTGATTTTGTCTGGACTTTCTATGGGAACTTTTGGAGCTTTATATAATGGTTGTAAATTAAGGCCGCATGCGATTTTATTGGGTAAACCATTGGCTAGCTTGGGTGATATGGCCAATAATGAACGTATTTCTAGACCAGGAGGTTTTCCTACTTCATTAGATGTATTGTCAAAGAATTATGGGGATATGAGTTTAAAGTCAATTGATGCATTGAATCATCGTTTTTGGGATTTGTTTGATCAAACGGATTGGTCACATACAAAATTTATTATTTCATATATGTTAGAAGATGATTATGATATGACAGCCTACAATCGTTTGATTTCCCATATTGATGATGTGGGTGTTGAAGTGATTGGTAAAGGTGTTCATGGTCGTCATAACGATGATACGTATAGTATTGTTGCGTGGTTTAAAAAACAATATGATGATTTGAAATCGGATTTTAATCGAGGTGAACCAGATGAAAAATAAGGCTTGGAAAGTTATATGGAATGAAGATACGTTTGGAACCTATTTATATGGATCTAAGATTTGGTTTCATTCTCGTGAAGATATTGAATTTGAAAATGAATTAATGCCTCCGGGAACAGTTATTAAGGAATGGTATTCCAAAGTAAACTATCAAATGATGAGAACTGAGCCATCTTTACCAATTATTGATGGAGAGAGTTCTTATCATATCCAGGTAAATATGAGTGATTTTGAATCGTATTTAATACGAATGGTGTTCTATGATCGTTATGAAAATGAGGCGGGTACACTTATCATTCGTGAACCGGAAATGGATTTTAAGTGTCCTTTAAAAACATATAGCTATCGTGTACAGCTGATTAATGCGGGTGGTACTAAGATGCATTTTCATTCTTTTGTGATTACAGAAAAGGAAGGGTAAAATGAATAAAATTGATAAGAGATTACACTTTCTTTTGGGTAAAGTCAAAGAGGAGTGTAAAAAGGTTAAAGAACTTAGTGATTATGAACTGAAGAATAAAACGTTGGAATTCAAAGAACGTTTAAAAAATGGAGAAACAACAGATGATCTTCTTCCAGAAGCGTTTGCGGTATGTTGTGAAGCCGATTATCGTGTATTAGGTATGTTTCCTTATGATGTACAGATTTTAGGTGGTATTGCACTTCATTTGTGCTATTTATGCGAAATGAATACGGGGGAAGGAAAAACTTTAACGGCAACAATGCCTTTATATTTAAATGGATTGACTGGTAAAAGTAGTATTTTAGTAACAGCCAATGAATATTTGGCCATTCGTGATGCCGAAGAGATGGGTCAAGTCTATAAGTTTTTAGGTTTGAGTGTAGAAGCAGGTGTAAAGCGTGATACAAATGAAAAGTTAGAAAATGATTCAAAAAAGGATGTCTATGCAGCTGATATTGTATATACAACGCATGGTTCATTAGGATTTGATTATTTATTAAATAACTTAGTACAGTCTAAAGAAGATCGTTTTATGCGAGACTTTTACTTTGTGATTATTGATGAAGCAGATTCTGTATTATTAGATAGTGCAAGTATGCCTTTAGTTATTTCAGGTTCTCCTCGTGTTCAATCCAATTTATATGGTATTACCGATTTTTTTGTGACGACATTAGTAGAAGATGTTCACTATGAAATTGAAGACAAAAAGGTATGGTTGACCAATAAAGGAATTGAATATGCGAAGCGTTATTTCCGTATTGAAAATTTATATAGTAAAGAAAATTTTGATGTTTTAAGACATATTGTCTTAGCTTTACGTGCCCATTTCTTAATGGAAATAGATGTGGACTACGTCGCAACCGATGAGGGAGAAATTGTTCTATTAGATAAGAGTACGGGTCGTAAAATGAAGGGAATGAAGCTTCGTGGTGGTTCTCATCAGGCGATTGAAGAAAAGGAACATTTAAAATTGAGTCAAGAACAGCGTTCGGTTGCGAGTATTACGTATCAAAATTTGTTTAATTTATTTCCGAAGATGTCTGGTATGAGTGGTACAATCAAAGATGGTAAAGAGGAGCTTTTAGAAGTCTATAATAAAAGAGTGGTTGTGATTCCTCCGCGTAAGCCAATGATTCGTAAAGATATGCCGGACAAGTATTTTAAAACGAGTGAAGAACAGTTTGATGCGGTCATTAAGGAAACTGTAAAAAGACATAAAACTGGACAACCCGTATTATTGATTGCTTCTTTGATTTCGGATACGGAAATGTTGTCGAAATTATTGGTTCAAGAAAATATTGAGCATAGTGTATTGAATGCGAATAATGCGTTCTGGGAAGCGGAAATTATTAAAGAGGCTGGTCAGAAAAATGTCGTGACAGTAGCTACAAGTATGGCGGGTCGTGGTACGGATATTCATTTGGGTCCAGGCGTGAAAGAGCTTGGTGGTTTATGTGTACTTGGAATTGGTCGTATGAGCAATACACGCGATGAAAGACAGGCAAGAGGTCGTGCAGGACGTCAAGGAGAGCCAGGCGTATCCATTTTCTATACTTCATTAGAAGATGATGTATGTACAATTTTAGGTGAAGATTTCTTAGAGAAGTATATTGATAAAGGAAGATATATTTCTAAGCATCGAATCAAGAAATTAATAAATAAATCGCAAAAAATTAAAGATGAGTCGAATGTTTCCCAAAGAAAAAGTTCAGTGGATTATGATAGTGTTATGAAGCGTCAAAGAACGATTATGTATAAGACAAGAAATGATTTGTTGGATGGAAAAAGTTTGGATGAGAATGTCTTGATTCAAATTTATAAACAGAATATAAATGATTATGTAAAAGAAAATAAAAAGATGGATGATAAAACAATGTATCGATATATCTTAGATAATTTGTCATATCGACTTAAAGAATTGTCAATTTCTTCTGCCAATAAAAAAGATTATTTAAAACAGTATGCAGATATGGCATTTAAGGATAAGAAACAATTGTTGGGAAATCGTTTCTCGGAATATTGTCGTCTTTGTACATTAAAAGCTTTAGATGATGGTTGGATTGAAGAGGTTGACTACTTGCAGCAGTTACAGGCAGCCATTTCTGGTCGTTCTACGGCGCAGCGTAATCTTTTATATGAATACCAAAGGGAGGCAAGACTTTCTTTTAGAGATATGGAAAAATCGATAAAAAAGGCGATGATTCGTAATATTTTACTTGGAGAAGTGTCATTTGGTAAAGACAATGAAATGATTATATTGTATCCTTAAAGAAAGGAGTTTTTGGGGTTATGATTTATAATTTTCTAAGAGTAAACAATTTGTGTGCTAGAGATTGCTTTATTTACGGGTTAATTTAGAATTCGATAATACTAAATGCCTTAATATTCTATCAATTTTTGGCCATTTCTCATCTTGAGCTTTAACTCTGAATAAATAGACGAACCAATTTAAATAAGATTCTAGATTCTTAATATCCATTCCAATAAATCTAAATAGATATCTACGAATCCATGAGCATAAATTGTTGATTAATGCCATATTTTTTAGATATTCTGGATTTTTTGTGTCGGCTATAAAAACACGAGAATCACAATTCAATTCGTTTAATAGTTCATTGTGGGATTTTTCCCCATCACGATAAACACATGATCCTTCTTTTATATGAGTTTTCATTGCTTTTTTGATTCGAGATGCGCTTGGTTTTCCATGACCACAAATTTTAACAACTATGTTTTTATAACAGTCAATTCCAGCAATTAAGCAAAGTTGATCTTTTGATAAACCACGTTTTTGTTTATATCCATCTTCGTGAAGAATTGAATAATCATAAATATAAAATTCATCAATCCAAACAGTGTCTTTTAAAACGATGTTTTCTTGATAATTATCTACAGTTGAAAAAATCTTTTTTCTCCACAACATGGCTGTTGGATGGGATATATAACATAGTTCTTCACACATAGCTAATGGTACATTAAATGTCATTAGTACCGTATATAAACAAATCTGATTAAAGTTTAACTTCATGGAATTAAAAATTGAATCAGAGAGTAGAGTGAACCTATGACCACAATTATTACATTCATATTTTTGACGTGGTACTTTTGTTTGAGTAACACCATCTTTATGAACTCTTATACTTCCACATGATGGGCAACATGCATTTCTACCATCTTTTATGGCAAGTTCTTCAATGGTGTTGGCTCCAAATTTTTCTTTGTTTATACGTTGGTTTACTGCAACCTGGAGCAAAGCAAATTCAGAATTCGACAAAGAAAAAACGAATTCTGAAATAGAATTCTTGTTGTACATATAGATATCCTCGCTCACATAAGCAACTATCCGATCGAGAATATCGCCAAATATTGAATCGAATAGCTGCTTATGTGTTTCAATATTGGCTCTTATATTATATACTCTGTAATTCTATTTTTCATTACAACTAGCACACGAATTGTTTACTCTTAGATAATTTTAATTTAGGCATTGGCTGGGCAAGTAGTGGTGTTGAATATGCCCAGATCTATCGTGCTAGAATGTTTCGTAATATTGGTGTCGATGCCAAGTTTGTATTTACAGATATGTTTCCTTCTGAAAATATGGAACATATGACGAAGAATATTGGTTTTTTAGATTCGGAAGTTATTTGGCTATATACGTTCTTTACGGATTTTAAAACAGCACCTGTTACATATACGTTGAGTGATTTAGAAAAGACATTTACAGATTTAAATTATACAAAAACAAGAGAAGGCAAGATTTGTCGTTATGTGTTTGGTGGAAGTAATAACTTTTATACAGCTTATATGGTTAATAATCATGATGATTTTGTGCATCGTGTGGAATTGGTTTCCAATGGATTCTTGATTCGAAAAGATTATTTTACATATGGACGTGTATATTCAGAATATTATGCGCCATTAGATAATGCAGCACATTTATATCATCGTCGTTTCTTTAATGAAAATGGTAGTGTTGCCTATGAAGAAATCATTGATGATGATCGTGTAATGTATAAGTTTAAGGATAAGATTCTTTGTTCAAAAGAAGAATTTGTAGGATATATGGTATCTCAATTACATTTAACGAAAGATGATGTCGTATTAATTGATCGTTCTACAGATATTGGTCAATCCATTCTTATGAATTGTAAACCAGCAAGAGTAGGTACAGTCGTACATGCGGATCACTTTAGTGAAAAGGATACAAATAACGATTATATCTTATGGAATAATTTCTATGAGTATGAATTTAATATGCATAAACATATTGATTTCTATATTTGTTCAACACAAGCACAGAGTGATTTGATGGTTCAACAATTTGAAAAATATTATGGTGTAACACCTTGTGTATATACCATTCCAGTTGGATCATTACCAGAATTAAAATATCCTAGTTCTACTCGCAAACCTTTCTCATTGATTACGGCAAGTCGTTTGGCTAGTGAAAAACATGTGGATTGGATTTGTAAGGCTGTCATTCAAGCGCGTAGTGAAGTGCCAGAATTATCATTGGATATTTATGGTGAGGGTGGCGAAAAATCAAAGCTTGAAACTATCATTAGAGATAATAATGCTTCTGATTATATTCATTTAATGGGTCAACATGATTTGAGTGAAGTGTATCAGAAGTATGAGGCTTATATTGCCGGAAGTACAAGTGAGGGTTTTGGACTGACTCTAATGGAAGCGGTTGGCGGAGGATTACCAATCATTGGTTTTGATGTTCGTTATGGAAATCCTACTTTTATTCGAAATGGTGAAAATGGCTATTTGCTTGATTTACCAGAAGAGGATAAGGATAAGATTGAGGCTTTAAGAAAAGGTATTGTTGATTTATTTAAACAAGACTTAGAGAAGTGTCATTCTGTATCTTATGAAGTAGCCAAGGATTTCTTAACTTGTAACGTACAAGAAAAATGGAGGGAAGTTGTATGTTAGAAACTCCAGTTTTATTATTAGAAAATTTTGATGAAGAGAGTCAAATGTTGTATCAAAGCTTTAGAACTTCTGGCTTTGATGGTCCGGTTTTCACTTTTAGTGATGAAGGCTTTTTACCAGATGATGTGACAAGTATTTATACGTATTATTGTGGTAAAAAAGAGGGCGGTAAAGCTCGCTATTTCAATCAAATTGATGTACCGGATTATTGGGAAATCAAGGCGAGTAATTCAGGTGGTCAAGTCTTTGATTTGAATCATGAAAGAGGTAAGATATTCTTCGCATCTCCTTTACATAAAAGACTTGTGAAGATTGTAGATTGGTATGATGATACGCATGTTGTTCGTGTAAGTGATCATTATAATCAAGATGGGGTTATGTATGCCAAGACAATTTTTAATAAAAAAGGTCAGCTTGTATCTCGTAGTTATTATGATGTGTCTGGCAATGAAAAAGTGGTTGAAAACTTTGTCACACATGACATTATTTTAAATCAAAATAATAAAGTATATATCTTTAAGAATAAAGTGGAATTTGCGAAGCATTTATTTACTGAATTAGATATATATCCAACAAGACTATTCTATAATTCCTTATCAAACCCATTCTTTGTATCTGAAAGTTTAGAAGATAAAGAACATAGTGATGTCTTATTCTGGCAAGAAGGATATCGCGAGGATATTCCTGGAAATATGCAGGTTATTCTGGATGGTCATTCTAGAAGAACTTCTAAGATTTATGTTCAGAAAAAGGAAGCGTATGAAAAGCTTATTGAATTAGGGGCAAATAGGGATATTGTGAAACCACTTGGCTTTGTCTATAATTTTGAAAAAGAGAATCAACATACAAATAATATATTGATTTGTACAAATTCAGACCGTATTGAAAAATTGAATGAACTAGTTGTGAGTATGCCAAATATGAAATTTCATGTTTGTGCATTAACAGAAATGTCGCAAAAGTTGATGTCTTTTGAAAAATATGATAATGTACACTTGTATCCAGGATGCAAGGCGAGTGAAATACTGAATTTGTTTAACACATGCGATTATTTTTTAGATATCAATTATGAAAATGAAATCGTAGATGCCACTAAAGAAGCATTCTTACATAACCTATTGATTCTTGGATTTAATCAAACGATTCATAATCGTAAGTATGTATTGCCAGATTTTGTCTTTGATGCGAATAACTATCAAGATATGATCCGTGTTATTCTTGATGCATCCCATCTAGATATAAATCTAGAAAGACAGCGTAATGTGGCAATGACACAAAATGTGCAAGATTATAAAAATGTTTAGAAGGGAAGAGATTTATGTTTAGTACATTTAACACATTGATGGTTATTATTGTTTTAGAAGTTATTTGTTGTTTATACAGCCTTGCGTTGGCTTATATGAGCGATAAAAAGTTCGGCAAAGTTTTAAATGGTTTAATGGCAGCTATTTGGGCAATTGCAGCCATCTTAAACGTAGTAGGATTTTAGTTTTAGTTTTTGAAAATATCGCTTTCAAATGGGTCGTTCTCGCCACTTTTGGCTTGAAACGGCCTTTTTTTAGGCCGAAATTTGCATTTTTTTTAGAATTGTGTATAGTATTAATTGTTGTTTTAATTTATTTGACAACAATTGCCTCGTATTTTATGGGGCTTAAGGGGAAGATTGGAGGGTGTTTTGAACTTTATAAAAGAAGAAAATTTAGAATGTAGTTTATTAAGAAAAGGGTTAGTTTCAGGTTTATTGATGTCGACATTTGTATTAACATTACTAACAACATCATCAGTAATTGGGGAAGAAAGTAAGGTCTATGCTAAGTCAAATGGCACAGATGAAAATATCTTAATGCGTGTAGACACAAAAAATGGAACGGAAGAATTAAAAGAGAAATTCGAAAAACAGATTCAAGATATCGGGGAAGAATCTAGCAAGAAACAAGAAGAGTCGAAGAGCGTTGAAGAAATGATTATGGAGCAGCCAGATTTATTGAATGATATGCAGTTCATTCAAAATAACTATAATGCTGTTACACAAATCGTTTACTCGCAACCATCGCTTTCACAATACATTAGTAATGTGAATGCACTTACTGCTTCTGGCGGTGTTTATTATGGACCAAGTGGTAAAGAAACATACTACAACTTAAATATGTCAGGAGTAGTCGACATTATGCGTGGTATGGGAAACAATGATGCATATTGGGTTCGTGAAGATGGTGCGAAAATGTTGGGGGATTATATTATTGTTGCAGCCGATTTAAACAAATATCCTAGAGGTACAATTGTAGAAACTTCATTAGGAAAAGGAATCGTCTGTGATACTGGAAGTTTTACGCAAAATTCAGATACTCAATTAGATATTGCGACAGACTGGTAATATATATGAGTGCGAAGTAGAAGTCATGTGCTTCTACTTTTTTTGTTTTTCATTAAAAATGGCATCCGAAGATGCCAAATAGATTATTCTTTTGAATTTATAAATTGTTTTTGTACTTTAGAAACAGGATTGAATGTTGTAAGTCTTTTTGTGTTTATTGTCATACCACTAATAGTTTGGATAAACCACAAGAAGAATAGAATTACAAGAATAGGTATTACACAAGATGTTACGATCATGATGGCTGTTGCTTCCATAAAATTATTTAAGGATTGATTAAACATCTTCGTATATTTTTGTGCTGTTGAAGAAAATGCTTCAGCTGCCTTTTTTCAATGAAGTTTTTATTATCTTTATCCTTTTTGATTTTCTTCTGGATGTTGTTGGCATGATCAATCGTTTCTTGAATACTAGTTTCATATGTAGCTTCTATTGTTTTAGACAGTTTTACACTACAAGGTACGATTAGACACATAGCTAAAGCCATAATACCAATCTTAATACATACAATTCTTAACCAATCCCATTTTATGACGTTGTTTGCTAGCCATGCCAAACATATTATTGGAATGATGTATTTAAAGGTAACCATACAAGTGAGTGTCAAAGCATATTTTTCTAAATAGATAGCTCCTAGAACGAGTAAGAATTTACTACTTAAGTCGGCCAATCCATTCGCAATAGGCGTTCCTGTATCTCCAGGTAAAATAGTAATGGCTGTAGATATAGCTGCACTTGATGCGGCAAGTGTCATGACCGTATTTCTTTTTTCATCTAAGTATTGAATGGATTGTTCATGAAACTTAGGTGTTGATGTTTTTTGTGCAACCATATAAAAGCTTGATAAACAAATAAGAATGGGTAAGATCCATTTTAAAATGGTTTTGTAGTCAAATGATTTCATAATATCGATTCCTTTCTCTATTTCTAATTTTATCATAAATCATGTATAATCATGTCAGGAGGATTTTATTATGATTCTAATTATTGTTATTGTTGTTGTTTTAGTTTTATTAGTACTATTCTTTATGTCTAGCTACAATAAACTTGTTCATTTATCAAATAGGGTAGATGAAGGTTTTTCTACAATGGACGTGTATTTGAAGAAACGTTTTGATTTGATTCCTAACTTAGTAGAAACAGTAAAGGGTTATGCAAAACATGAGGCGGATACATTGAGTTCAGTGATTGCACAAAGAAATATGGCAAAAACATCTAAGGATGTTATGGATAGTGAAAATAAGATCACAAATGCGATTCAGGGTATTTTTGCGGTGGCTGAACAATATCCGGATTTAAAGGCCAACACAAATTTCATGGATCTTCAAAATCAATTGAAGAAGGTAGAGGAGGATATCGCAAATTCTCGTAAATACTATAATGCTTTAGTTCGTGAGTATAATGATGTGATTATGAGTGTTCCGACAAATATTGTGGCATCTTTATTCCATTTTGAAAAGAAGACAATGTTTGAAGTGGCCAATGCTTCGGAAAGAGAAAATGTTCAAGTTAAATTTTAAGAAGGTCTTTGCCTTCTTATTCGCATTTATTTTATGCTTTGGATGTATCGATATATATGCTGATGATGGAGGCTATACGATTGATGACTATAAAGTCAATGCGATATATCATTCAAACAATACGATTGATGTGAAAGAAGTGATTGATGTTAACTTTTCAAGTTATCGTCATGGTATTTATCGTAATATTCCAGAAACGATGTATATCAATCGTGATGAAAAGTATAAATTAAAAATTCAAGATATCAACGTATTAAATGATGAGTATGAAGTAGATAGTGATTCTGGAAATCGTGTGATTCAAATTGGAAGTGCAGACTATACGATCATTGGCCCACACACATATACATTGACATACAAGATTGTGATTCCAGAAGATTATCATTCGGATTTGGATTTTATATATTATTCGGTACTTGGAAACAATTGGGATACAACAATCAATCATTTCAGCTTTGATATTCAATTTGAAAAGGCTTTGACAGAAGATGAGATGTCTAATATTGAAGTTTTTAGTGGAAGTCTAGGAAATCAATCGAATGATTTAAATGTGACTCCAATTATTACTTCGACTTCTATCAGTGGTTCTGCCAACGATATTGGTGCAAAACAAGCCATTACTCTTTTTGGTAAATTAAGACAAGGCTATTTTGTGGGTGCCAAACAAACGACTTCAAAGATTCCATTTATCTTTTTGGGTTTGGCCATTCTATTTGGTTTATACAGTTTGATTCGTGCTCTTCTTTTAAAGAAAACGCATATTACACCGATTGTAAATTTCTATCCACCAAAAGATATGGATCCAGCTATGGTTGGAACGATTGTAGATGAGTCAGTGGATCAAGAAGATTTAATGGCCCTGATTCCATATTGGGCAAGTAAGGGGTATTTAACCATTTCTGAAAAAGAGGATGATTTGGTTCTTACTAAGCAAGAGAATCATGAACCGCCGATTTTAAAACATCAAAAGAAGATTTATAATGGATTGTTTAAAACTAAAAACAGTGTGAAATTATCAAAACTATCAAGTAAGTTTGGTAAGGCTATGGATGATGCCAAAGAAGCTTTGAATGATGTATTTAGTGAAGATAAAAAACTTTCTACTATTGATCATGGTTTTGTGACAACCATTCTTGCCTTGGTTTGTATGATTGTATGTATCTTATTTAATACAAGATATAGTATCCTTGATAATTTGATTGAAACCATTTTAGCAACATTTAGCTTTGTGCTTATGATGGTCTTAAATTATTCTGCAGCTGCAACAAATGTATTTAACAAGAATAAACTTGGTGTATTAAAGAAAATTTTGAGTATTGCGTTTATTTTAATTCTTGCATACTTTATATACCGACAATGTGATTCGATTCTAAGTATTGTTCCATTTGAATTTATGATGATAGGCATTGTGGTTGTTTCACTACCAATTCTTTTGATTTCTAAATTTAATGTGGTAAGTAACTACTTCAAAAGTGTAGCTCCTGAGTTATTAGGCTTTAAAGACTTTGTTGAAAAGGCAGAAGTACCACAATTGGAAAGATTATCTTTAGAAAATCCTTCATACTATTATGATGTCATTCCATATGCGATGGTCTTTGGATTATCTGAAATGTGGACAAAGAAATTTAGTACGATTCCTTTGGCACAACCAGATTGGTATGATTCTTATTATTCAGATCCATATTCTTCATATTTCTATTACAGAATGCTGACAAGAAGTATGTATGAACCAATCCATCAAAATTTATTGGATTATCAAACAGAACAAATGAAAAGTACAGCCGATAGCATGGGCTCTAGCTTTGGTGGCTTCTCTGGTGGAGGCGCCGGTGGCGGAGGCGGCGGAAGCTGGTAAGAGATGAACCGTGTACTGTGGTAAGTGCTATGCATCTACATTTTCTTGGTAACATGCAATTAGTTAGAATCACTAAAAGTTGGTTTTAAGAATTGAAGAGTTGAAAACTATGTGAGTGTTTAAAGGTTATCTCTATCTCAGATTCGAAATCCCTATGACTTTCAAAGTTTGATTTACTCTTGTCTAATTTTATATATTCCAAGAAAGTTACTAATTATTGGAATGTTGAAATGTAAACAAATTGATTGACTATACAGTAATCTAGGATATAACTTAAGTATAGGGTAGATACCTTAACAGTGAGTGTATCTCAGCCCAAAGTGAGAAATTTATTCAGTGAGCTTCTCTTAGCTCAAAATAAGAAATTTACAAGTGAGCGTTTCGCTGCTCTAAATGCGATCTTAACAAAAGCAGGGAATCTGAAAACCCTGCTTTTTTTTGAGGTAATAGATAAATATTAAACTTTATACAGTTTCAGATAAATATATTGATTATCTTTCGATATATGCACCACATTTATTTCATAATAAAAAACCCAATCAAATTCATAATAGGGTATATATAGGAGTCATTTTAAAAGTACATGGAATGGATTATTTTGCTCCTTTATCTTCGTACAAAGAGAAACATAAACAAATGAAAGAAACTTTAGACTTTATTAAAATTAAAAGGTATAGTGTAATAAACCTAAATAATATGTTTCCAGTACAATCTAAAGACTATACTTATTTAGATTTTTCAAAAGAACAAGATTTAAAATACAAATCTTTACTTGAATCTGAATATCGATATATAAAATCTATTCAAGGAAAAATTATTAAAAATGCTTCTCTAGTTTACAAAATAAAAACAAGTGGAAAAATAAACTCTTTAACAAAAAGATGCAATGATTTTAAACTTCTAGAAGAAAAATGTCGATTATATAAGTAATAGATAAAAAGTACCTGAATTATTCATGGAAATATTAAAATTCGTAGAATGTTCCTAACTTAAAGGAAATCTACGAATTTTTCTTATCACCCATTGGCTGAAATCTTCATATAAGAAAAGCTCCTTTACTATATAGGTGATTAAACTAAAAAAGAAGGAGTCATTACTATGATATTCGAGAGAGAGATACGTTTTGGAGTTTTTAATTTACGAGATAAGTGTCTTTGAAAAATCGTTCACATTATACTAGTGCCGTATACGTCGTAAGTTTAAGGTGTAAATTTGTGAAAGGATTTATAAGCTTAGAATTACTTGGTATACAACATTTGAAAGTTACAACAAATACGACGCAAGTGTAAGGTGAAACAAGGGTTAAGTGAGATTTTTGTTTGAAATGATTGATTCACAATATGTGGAATGGTTAAGTAGGGCCAATGTGAAGGAAAAAACTTTTGAGATGTGATTCTGATTATGCGAGTATGAAATTCAAAACTTATTCTGGACTAGCATTCACTAATATATACAAAAAGATAAAATGTTTAGTGATTATAAGCATAAAAAAATGAGCATCACTATTTGTGACACTCATTTGAATCCGTTTAATTATTGAGCATTCATCTTTTGACGATATAAGTTACGACGATCTAAAGCTGTTAAACCTTTTTTACGGATACGAATAGCATCTGGAGTAACTTCTACTAATTCATCATCGTTGATCCATTCTAATGCTTCTTCAAGGGAGAAGATTTTTGGTGGAGTTAATAACATGGCTTCATCACGACCACTTGAACGGATGGCTGTTAATTTCTTGTTCTTTAATGGGTTAACATCTAAGTCGATGTTTTTAGAGCTTTGACCAATGATCATACCTTCATAAACTGGAGTTTGTGGAGAAATGAATAATTGACCACGTTCTTGAAGGTTCCATAAAGCGTAAGTCATAGCTTCACCTGTTTCAGTGGAAATCATTGCACCTTCCATACGTTGTGCAATTTCTCCTTTATATGGTTCATAACCACTAATACGACGTACTAATGTACCTTCACCATGTGTATCATTGATAAATTCTGAACGGAAACCTAATAGTCCACGAGTAGGTGCTGTATATACGATTTTAACATATCCATTTTCTTCAGACATGTCTTGCATAACACCCTTACGAAGATTTAATTTGTTGATGATGGTTCCTGAATATTCTTCTGGAGCTAAACATACAACTTCTTCGATTGGTTCTACTTTATGTCCATTTTCATCTTTGTGTAGGATAACCTCTGGCTTAGAAACAGCTAGTTCATAACCTTCACGACGCATGTTTTCAATTAATACGGAAATATGTAATTCACCACGACCACTAACTTTGAAACAATCAGCTGAATCGGTTGGTTCAACCTTTAATCCGACGTTTACTTCGAGTTCTTTTTCAAGTCTTTCTTTTAAGTTACGACTTGTCACGTACTTACCACTCTGTCCTGCAAATGGACTTGAGTTTACGTGGAAGTTCATAGATAGAGTTGGCTCTTCAATTTCAATGTGTTCCATTGGTTCAATGTGATCGGCTGTACAGATTGTATCACCAATACTGATATCTGGCATACCCGCAATAACAACGATATCTCCTGAATGTGCTTCTTGAACACTTGTTCTAGACAATCCTTTGTATACGAATAATTTAGATAAGCTTTCTTTGGCATTCAATCCAGATTGGTTACAACGAATATATTGTTGTCCTTGTTTTAAAACACCTGAATATAAACGTCCAATTCCTAAACGACCAATGTATTCATCGTATGCCAAGGCAGATACTTGCATTTGAAGAGGTTCTTCATCCATATCTGGATATACATCACAATGTTTTAAGATTGTATCGAATAATGGGTCGATGTTGTCGCTTGGAGTTTTAAGGTCGTATTGAACACGTCCTTCTCTAGCTACACCATAAAGGATAGGGAAGTCTAATTGTTCGTCGTTCGCATTTAAGTCTAAGAATAATTCATAAACTTCATCGACAACTTCTTCAGCTCTTTGGTCTTTCTTATCAATCTTGTTGATCAATAGAATTGGTTTTAAACCAATTTCCAAAGCTTTTGATAATACGAAACGAGTTTGAGGCATTGGACCTTCACTAGCATCGACTAATAAGATAACTGTATCTACGGTACGGATAATACGTTCAACTTCACTTGAGAAGTCGGCGTGGCCTGGCGTATCTACAATATTAATTTTTACACCGTTATGAATAACGGAACAGTTTTTAGAATAAATCGTAATTCCACGTTCACGTTCTAGATCGTTTGAGTCCATGATACAGTTAACAACTTCTTCGTTGTCACGGAATACATCACTTTGTCTTAAAAACGCATCGACTAACGTACTTTTACCGGCATCAACGTGGGCGATAACGGCAATGTTAAGAATTTTTTCTTTATTGGACATACTGTCACTCACTTTCCTGTCAAAAACAGTACAATTATAAAGCAAGAAACCTTAAAACTCAATAAAATGTGCTATAATAAAACAAAAATTTTATGAAAGGGGTAACACCATGCAAGTACAATATATAAAAGAGTATTCAAATTGTTTGGATCGTGAAATGGAATATAAAATCTATGGTCAAGGCGGTAAGTTGTGTTTGGCTATTCCAAGTCAAAATGGACGTTTCTTTGAATGGGAAGATCGAGGCATGATTCATGAAGTTTCTAAATGGATTGAAGCCAATCAATTAACGATTATTACATGTGATACTTTGGATTTAGAAACATGGTCTTATCCTTATAATACAAAGGTGCGTATGTTGAAACATGAACTTTGGTTTGAATATATCCTTTCGGAATTGATTCCTAGTGTACAAGAGAAAATGAATAACTATGATAAATGGATGGTGACTGGAGCAAGTCTAGGGGCAACGCATGCCGCAAATTTAATCTTTCGTTTTCCTACACAATTCGATACCTTATTAGCCCTATCTGGTATTTATGATACAGAATTATTCTATGGCGATTATCATGATGAAAATACATATCATAATAATCCATGTGCCTATATGAAAAATATGTCTTTAGACCATCCATATATGGAATTGTATAAACAATCCAAATTGATCTTTTGTGTAGGACAAGGCAATTGGGAACAAGAATGTGTCGAATCTTTAAGACAATTTAGTTCCATCCTTTATGATCAACAAATCGAGGCTTGGTGTGATTTCTGGGGTTATGATGTGTATCATGACTGGCCTTGGTGGAAGGCACAGCTACAGTATTTCATGGAACAAATATTAAAGAAAGTATGACAAAAATTAAAAATGAATTGATTTCACATACGGATTTGTATGTGTGGACACAAATTAACTTTGCGTATCATTCTAACAAAATAGAGGGTTCTCATTTATCTAAGAATCAAACAAAACAAATATTTGAAGCGAATGATTTAACAATGGATTTGGATGATGCATTAGAAGCACGAAATCATTTTCGGTTGTTTGATTATATGTTGAAGACAGTGGATGAACCATTATCAAAAGAAATGATGATTCAAATGAATATGATTTTGAAAAGGGGTACGTCTTATGAGGATAATCCAGCATATAATGTAGGTGGTTTTAAAGTAAGGGAAAATGGGATTGGAATGATAAATTCTTTTAAAACGACAAAACCAGCGGATGTTGAAACGGAATTAGATGCTTTGTTAGAAAAGTTTCAAAATAAAGGGGTTCTATCATTTGAAGATATTGTAGAATTTCATGTTTGTTTTGAAAGAATACATCCGTTTGGAGATGGAAATGGACGTACTGGACGAATGATTATGTTTAAATAATGTCTACAGAATAGTCATATTCCATTTGTACTATTAGATCGTGATCGGGCGTTTTATCTGCGAGGCTTAAAAGAATGGGATTTTGAAAGAAATTATTTAATGGATACTCTTTTAACACAACAAGATATTTATGCATCTGTCTGTGAAAAATTAGATTTTAAAAAGGAGTAGCGTGTACTACTCCTTTTGTATTAGATGATGTTATGTTCGAGCCACTTATTTGATTTAAAACGAGTTAAGAATATAAATGAGCGAATTGTCCAATCAGCAACCATACCAATCCATACAGCTAAAGGTCCCATATGAAAAGTATGAACTAAAAAGATGGTAACTACAACTTGACATATCCACATAGATAAAGTGGATGTAATCATACTAAATTTTACATCGCCAGCGGCTTTTAAGCCGTAGGATGGAAGGAAGTATGGGGTCTAGAAAATCATCTTATAAGTGAAGACAATGCGTGTTAGCCAAATGGCTAGTTTAGCACTTTTTGTCTCCATTCCAGCAAGGCTTGTGATTTGTTTGATTGGAAAGAGAATTGTTGCACAACATATAAAGCAGGCTATCCATGCATATTTTGTGAGTAAAATTATATAGTGTCTAGCCTGTTCGTATTCTTTTGCACCTACACATTTTCCTACGACGCTCATCATACCAAGTCTAATGCCAATGCTTGCTTGACAGGCAAAACTTTCAAGCATGGCTACCATGGCTTGGGCGGCAATAGCCGTTGTTCCCATTGTAGATACAGTGGATTGAATGACGAGTTTTCCAAATTGAAACATCCCGTTTTCAATGCCGGTTGGAATACCGATTTTTAATATTTTTGTGATTGTTTCAATTTCTGGACGGATACTTAAATAGGAATCAATATATAAATCTTGTTTGGGCTGTTTTAAAAGAATCAGGATAATGGCAGCACTGATGATTCTAGAAAGAAGTGTAGACAAGGCAGCTCCAGCTACACCTAAATTTAGGATAAAGATGAAAAAAATATTTCCAAGTATATTTAGAATGTTAGAACCAAACGCAATGGCCATGGGAAGTTTTGAATTTTGACTTGTTCGAAAGCTTGTGGCACCTGCATTGTATAGTGCGATAAAGGGGTAGGATAGTGCCGTGATGAATAGATAACTTAAAGAATTGTCCATCACACTTTTTTCTACGGATCCAAAGATTAGGCTTAATAGTGGTCTTCTAAATAGAATGCAGGGTAGTGTAATCAGAATAGAAATAAGAGTTACAGAAAAAAATCAATTGTTTCAAGGCTTGGTTGGCCTTTTCTTTTTGGCTTTATCCTAAGTATTGGGCGCAGATGATGGTGCCTCCAGTTGCCATGGCGGTAAATATATTGATGATCAAAATATTTAATGAATCGACAAGGGAAACAGCAAAAATGGCGGCCGAACCTATGTTGGTAACCATAATGGTGTCAACAGATCCCATTAATGCGGTTAAAACTTGTTCGAACATCAACGGAATTAATAATCTTTTTAATTGTTCTTTGGTGTACATAATCAAAACTCCTAAAAAAAAAGATATCTTTCGATATCTTAACCTACAAGGACTACATCACGAACGTTTGGTACTTCTTCAAGTAATAATTCTTTGATTCCACCTGAGAAATCTTCAGAGGCCATCATGCAACCTTGACATGCACCTTTGAAAGACACATAGACAACATTGAATTCATCAACTCCTAATAGTTCAATGTCGCCTCCGTCATGTTGGATATATGGACGAATCTTATCCAAACAATCATTAACGGCTTTACTATCTACTACAGTATCCATAAAATAACACTCCTAACTTATAAAAATAGTGGACATAAAATCAATGGGACAATAAGTCCTACCACAAATCCTCCAATGACTTCGACAAATTTATGACCAAGAACATTTTTTAATTTTTCTTGATAGATTGGATCATCAAAACGAAGTACTGTCATTTCACGTAAATCTTTGACTAATTGTTGCGTTAATTCAATGTTTTTACCTGAATAATAGCGGACATGACATGCATCATACATGACAATAAAGGAAAAGATAGTGGTTACGGCAAATATGGCTGAATCAAAGCCTTCCTGAATTCCTATGGAAAGGGAAAGGGCCGTTACGGTTGATGAGTGACTGCTTGGAAAGCCGCCACTTGCGATGACCCAGTGTAAGTCCCATTTGCCAGTTCTATAATAATATACGACCGTTTTTCCGACTTGTGCAAGCACATTGCTCAAAAGAGCTGTGACTAGCGGATATAAGGACGATGGTATCATAAACTCACACTCCTAACAAAAATCATTATATCACACATTGTTAATTCGTGGTATAATCATCCTTAGGATAGCTATGGAGGAAAAATAAATATGATTACGTTAGATTTAAATCATGCTTTCTTAAAAGAAGATGTAAAGGCTTATCAAGATCAAGTTCGCGCAATTGATGAAGCTTTACAAAATGGTACTTGTAAGGGTAATGACTTTATCGGTTGGCTAAACTGGGCTAACAATTATGATAAAGATGAATTTAGTCGCATTAAAGAGGTTGCCGCAAAAGTACGTGAAAACACAGAAGTATTCGTTGTATGTGGTATTGGAGGGTCTTATTTAGGTGCTCGTGCTGCCATTGAAATGATGAATGGTTTATATGGTGATAAGAAGCCTGAAATTATTTATATGGGAAACACTTTCTCATCTACTTATATTTCACAAGTTATGAACTATATTAAAGATAAGGAAGTTACTGTAAATGTTATTTCTAAATCTGGAACTACAACTGAAACAGCATTGGCTTTCCGTATCTTGAAACAATTCATGGAAGAAAAATATGGTGAAGATGCGAAAAATCGTATTATTGCCACTACAGACAAGGCTAGAGGAACATTGAAAGCTTTAGCGGATAAAGAAGGATATGAAACATTCGTAATTCCTGATGATATTGGTGGTCGTTTCTCAGTAATTACACCAGTTGGATTATTACCAATTGCAGTAGCTGGAATCGATATTGATGCATTGATGAAAGGTTTACATGATGGTATGGGTGAATATGGAGATGCAGATCTTGAAAAGAATGCAGCTTACCGTTATGCAGTAGCTCGTCGTATTCTTCAAAATCAAGGATATGATGTTGAATTATTAGTAAACTATGAACCTCAAATGCAGATGGTTGCAGAATGGTGGAAACAATTGTTTGGTGAAAGTGAAGGAAAAGATGGAAAGGGTATTTTACCGGATTCAGTATGCTTCTCAACAGACTTACACTCTTTAGGACAATTTGTTCAGGAAGGTAAGAAAGTATTGTTTGAAACAAACTTGTATGTTGAAACACCAATGATTGACTTAACATTCCCTAATGATGAAGCAAACGAAGATGGAATGAACTACTTAGCTGGTAAGAGTGTTGACTGGGCTAATAAAATGGCTGCCAAAGGAACATTGCAAGCACATGAAGAAACTGGTGGAGTTCCAAATATCTTATTAACTATGCCAGGTATGACTTCTTATGACTTTGGTAATATGTGTATGTTCTTCTTCAAGGCCATCGCAATGACTACTTTGATGAATGATTCAAACCCATTCAATCAGCCTGGTGTTGAAGTTTATAAAAAGAACATGTTCAAATTATTAGGTAAAGAATAATGATGAAAATAGAGATGTAAGCAAGTGTTTACGTCTCTTTTTTATACGCTTACAAATTAGATAAGGCTAACCCCTACAGTGAATTTTACCTTTAAAATCCCGTTTTCGACAGTTATATAACGCAACAATGAGCGCAAACCTTTAGTTTAAAGGCTTTACGCTCATTTTTTACTTTTATGAAATGTTGTATGGGAATTTTATTTCTCACATTTTTTTGAATTTATTTAATGTTTTTGGCTGATAGTATTTTCGGTTCAGTTTTAAATCGAACAGTTGTTCAAGTGAATCTAGTACATCTGAGCCTGTGTAACAGGCCTGGTAGTACATATCGGAGCAGTTAACCACATTCATGTTCTGCAATGTTTCGATGATCTGTTCTGTTGTGAAATGAGTTTTATTTCTGTCTAATTTGACTTCGAGTAAGCGATAAATCAATAAGGCTGTGTAACAGATAAGGAAATGAGCTTTTATTCTGTTTTCTTTGTGATGATATACGGGTCTTGAGCTGAAATTTGTTTTCAAGACACGGAAACAATCTTCGATTTTATATCTTCTTGACTGGATATCCAAAACTTCTGTTTCCTTCATATCAAATATATTTGTGGCAACAGCGTAGAATCCATCATATTTAGCTTCTTCTTCAATACGAGCCTCATCTAAATAGTAATTCTTCTTTTCTTTATCACTCTTAATAAATCTGGTCACATCGTTTGGTCCTTTTTTGAAGTTGTCAGGATCCATGTTGGCCAGTATTTTTTTAGCACGCTCGATCTGTCTGTTTCGTACTGTTTTCTGGTATTCGGCCATCTTTCTTGAATAGGTTACGATAATTCGTTGTTTTAGAGTTCCTTTTGATTTTACCTTCTTTGTTTTTCCGTTCTTGTATTGTTTGACTTCGAATAGACCTAAGTCCACAAGCTTATCAACTGGTATAGATTTATAGATGTATCCATCGTAATAATTTCTGTTTTCTTTTAATGTGCGATCAAATGTCTTCATTGTTTCTAAAGATGCAGGCTTTCCGTCTTGAGAAAAACGGTAATCGTAATCATTGAAAACGGCCTGTTTTAGGATACTGTTCAATTTCTTGATGGATTGTGTTACTACAAACTTTCTTCCACCAAAGTCATTAAATAATCTTGTGTTATTATAACCTAGTCCTGCATCTGAACAGTAGATGATATCCTTGTTCTCAAACATTTTAAGCATCTTCTTTTCAGCTGGAACAGCACAAAGTGATTCATTGTCACTTCCTGGATTGATGCACATACTTAAAGGAATTCCGTCGGCATCCATAAAAAGTCCCATCTGAACGATTGGATTTGGACGGTGTTCTTTAGATACACCATATTTTAAAAGTCCTTTGATCAGTTCACCTGTGATTTCATCATAGACGTCTTCATCTTCTGATTCTTTTTCAAAATAGAAATTAGTGCAGTCAAAATAACACACATTCGTATTTCTTTTGATTACTTTGTTGCTTGATTCAAATAAATGAGAAAGATACTCATCATAATTTTCTTCCAGTATATCCATGAAGCGAAGGATATCCTGGTGTGAGAAATCAAAATCACCATAGAAACCAGTAAGATTATTTAAAGTATGCATCTTGCTTCCTGGATCAAGAATCCGAGAAAAAGTAAGAACCATATTGATCATATTAGGATTGAAAGCGATTTTACGTCCGCTGCATACTTTATCAAAGAAATCGGAGATTCCAAGAGATGAATAAAGTTCTTTCAAATAGAAATAGCCTGTATTCTTACAAGTGGATTTAGAAACAGTATTTCCTTGATTGATGACCTTGTCGTCAAAATTAACCGTGATATTATATTCAACTTTACTGTTCTTTATATTTTCGTTATATTCCTTGACTCTTTGTTTGGCATACTCTAGAGGATCATCTGTAATCTTTAATAATTCAGAATGTTTACCAATACGTTCAACATTCTTAGTGGTAACCTTTTTACCATTGCGAATCCCAACCTGAATGAAGTAGGTAGGATCTTTAGATTTTCTGTCATAGTTAAGTTTCATGAGGGAAGACTCCTTATATAAAACTATTATACCACATATTACAACGCCATACAACATTCATACAACAAAATAAAAAGAAAATTTGACATAAAAATTAGATAATAAAAATCAAGCCTAATTCATAAAATTTTGTGTCT
>ENA-OPYX01000113-OPYX01000113.1-human-gut-metagenome-genome-assembly--contig:-NODE-113-length-44730-cov-4.850234_pt1 | contig 44730 bp, 43 predicted proteins | sample MGYA00242639_ERZ504486 | MGnify/ENA primary metagenome ERZ504486 (study PRJEB26092, sample SAMD00036296) | human gut metagenome | host: Homo sapiens | study: EMG produced TPA metagenomics assembly of... | reverse complement strand
AAATAGGTTTTGGAATCTCCGTTCAATATCAAATCAGCATATCCAATCGGGTCATTGTAAATCAGATAATCCAGTTCCGACCTCTGATACATATTGTCGGCAACCTCGTTCTCAACCGCAATCGTATCAATCGCAATCATACTACCATCAAAGAATTTCAGTTCCACACAAGCGGTATCCATGTTAAACTCACAAGAAATCAATCTATCCATAAGAAACCTCCATTTTGCGGGATGTTAGATCATCCCAAAATATTTGAATGCTTCTCGGATTGCTTTCTCTTTTTCCGGCGGACACAGAGGCTGTCTGGAATCTTCGGACTTCGGCAGATTGTAGTTCTTACCAACCTCAATCCCACATTTCCGCTTAATCTGTGAGATATACAGGTTTGATACCTTTAATCCGCTATGTTCCAGTACATAGTCCTTGATCTGCGTGTAGGTTGCCCCATCTTGAAATTCGGACATATCCATATCTTCTAAAGAGAACTCAACCCGAATCTTTTTCGAGTCGACCTCACCCTTGGAAAGCAAAACAACCGTCTCCACATGCACCGTATGCGGAAACTGATCCACCGGCGTCACATCCTTAAGTTCATATCCCTTTGCTCTTAAGAACTTCACATCCCTCGCAAGCGTTGCACTGTCGCAGCTTACATACACGACTTTCTCCGGCTGCATATCCACGATCGTCTGAAGCAGGGATTCCTCACAGCCCTTTCTCGGCGGATCGACCACGATCACATCAGCGTGCGCCGTCTCTCCGTTATGTGTCTTTTCATATTCTTTATAATATTCCGGCAGAACTTCTTCTGCCTTGCCTACATAGAATTCCGCATTCGTAATGTTATTAATCTTCGCATTATTCTTTGCATCGTCAATGGCCTGAGGTATAATCTCTACACCATATACCTGCTTTGCTTTCTTCGCAAGGAACAGGGAAATGGTTCCGATTCCGCAGTACAGATCCCACACTGTCTCATTGCCTGTAAGACCTGCATAGTCCAGTGCCAATCCGTATAACTTCTCTGTCTGGACCGGATTCACCTGGTAAAATGACAGAGGGGAAATCTGATACTTGATCTCACCGATATAGTCTGTGATGAACTCTTGCCCCCACAGAAGGCGGATCGTATCGCCCATGATCACATTCGTCTTCGCCGTATTCGAGCTGAGTGTGATGCTTGTCATGCCCGGAATCTGTCGGAGACGTCCGACCAGATCATGGCAGTGCGGAATGGTCTTTCCATTGATGACCAAACACACCATGATCTCATCCGTTTTAAATCCGTAACGGAGCAGCACATGGCGCACCAGTCCCTTATGTTTCACTTCATCGTATGCCGGAATTTCAAATTCTTCCATAAAATCCAGGATACAGTTCAAGATCTCTTCATTCACTTCCACACCAAGTACACAGTCTGTATTCCCAATAATGCTGTGTGTTCTGCCGGCATAGAATCCGGCGGTCACTCTGCCGTCTTTGTCTGTCCCAATCGGAAACTGTGCCTTATTACGGTAGCGGAACGGCTGCATTCCTTCCTCGTCCATGCCGACAACCGGATGCATGATCTGATCCAGAAGTTCACCCGGAACTTCTCCGATCCGCTCCAGATTGCCGCGTACCTTAGATTCTTTAAATGCAAGCTGTGCCGGGTACTTCATCTCCTGTATCTGACATCCACCGCATTTTCTCGCCATCGGACAGACCACTTTCTCTACGCGGTCTTCCGACGGAGTCAGGACATTCATCAGGCGGGCATAGCCGTAATTCTTCTTGGCTTTCATGACCTTTGCCTCTACAACATCCCCTATAATGGTATCTTTGATGAACAGTGTATACCCGTCCACCTTGCCGATGCCTTCTCCTCCGACTCCGATATCTTCAATTTTAACCTTTACTAATTCATTCTTCTGCATCATTAAATAACTGTCTTTCTGATATTTGATTCAAACAGGCGGTTATATCCCAGCCAGTCATTACCTTTTTTATCTTTGAATAACTCTGTCAGGGTCTGCATCTTCGCATCTGCATTGTCAGCAAGATTCAGAGCCATCGCCTCGGCAAGTGCCGGTTTCTTCGGGGAACCGTATTCCAGTTCTCCATGATGTGCAACAATACAGTGTTTTAATTCGTTCGCAAGTTTCTCCGGAAAATCCGGGATATTGCGGACTGCATCTCCGATCATCTCCACACCGATCACGATATGTCCCAGAAGCTGTCCTTCGTCTGTGTAATCATTTTCCGGGAAAGATGACAATTCTTTCGTCTTTCCGATATCGTGACAGATTGCCGCCGTGAAAAGCAGATCCTTATTCAGGATCGGATATGCCCCTGCCATGTAATCGCAGAACTTCACAACACTCAGTGTATGTTCCAGAAGTCCTCCGGCAAACCCGTGATGTACCGTCTTCGCGGCCGAATGTCCCTTGAAATTACGGATAAATGTCTCGTCTTTTATAAAATAATAATCCAGTACTTGTCTCAGATACTGGTTGTCTACTTTCTTAATGTATCCAAGCAGTTCCTCATACATGCCATCTGTACTTTTCTCTGTTGTCGGCATATAATCGGCCGCGATGTATTCGCCTTCCTGCACCTTTCTGATCTGCTTGATATTCATCTGCAGATTATTGTTATAGCTGATGATCTCACCATATACCTCAATGAAATCCAACTCGTCATAGTCTGCGATCCCACCGGAATTCGGATCCCACACTTTTCCGTCCAGTGTTCCGGTCTTATCCTGAAGGATCAGATTATCATACGGTCTTCCGTTTCTGGTCTCCGCCGAACGCTTTCCTTTACACAAATATACATTTCTGATCGTTTCCCCTTCGTGAAGGGTATTGATATATCTCATCTTATTTCCTCTTTCTATATTCTATATCTTTATTTTACAACTGTCCCGGCACCAAAACATCCAGTCCGGCAGACTACTCCTTACTTCCGACTGTCACGTCAAAGGAAATGTCCACATAACCACCGGATCCCTGTCTCTGTCCTTTGAGTCTGATCTTACTGCCGCTTTTCTGGTCCCGCAGTACACTCTGGTAGGCTGATAGTGATGTTATCTTCTTCCCTGCTGCCTCCGTAATGATATCTCCACTCTGGATCCCTGCTGCCATTGCCGGTGAATCCGTCTCTACAGTCCGGACATACACGCCTTCGGGAATTCCCTGCGCTTCGATCTCTGCCGTCACATCCAGTCCACGGATGCCGATATATGGCACCGCCTGACCGTTGGATAACAGTTCAATCTCTGATTTCAATCCTGAGATTCCATAACCGGTCACCAGTTCTTTGCTGCTGTTTCCGGATATGCCCTGGTCAATAATTCCAACCACTTCGCCCGACAGGTTGATGATCACACCTGTCCCGTCCTCTGCCGCACCAATGTCTGTACAAAGAAGCGGATAACTTCCGTCATCACCGTCCAGTTCATTTCTGCTGCTCGCAATCGTTCCGAATCCAACCGCTCCCGCATAACCGAACGGTTTTCCGAGAACCACCGCAGCATCTCCTTTCTGTACCGAACCGGAACTGCCAAGAGTTGCAATACTGATCTGCTGCCATGTTGACTGCGCGATGCTGCTTTTGGCTACAGCATAGATCGCAAATCCAAGACTTTCATCCTTCTTCTTCACAGAAGCCTGCTTCGTTGTCCCATCCGCGAATCTGATATGGATCTCTTTTGTATCTCTTAATATAGAAGTCTTTCCGTATATCAGAAGTTCCTGTCCATTATCCGCAATGATCAGTCCGGACACACTGTTCTTATTATCATAAGATTCTTCCGTCCAGTCCTGCTCTCCCGAGATACCGATGACCTCAACTACCGATTTTGCGGCTTCGGATGCTACTGAATTCATTGCTTTCTGAAGTTCTCTGTAACTGTCAATGCCAAGCGTCTGTACTGTACTGTCATTGCCGGTATCTGCAGCGGTTTCATCCGACTTTTCTTCCTCTTTTTCTTCCGGTATTACAACTTCCTGTGAATCTCCGGGAAACTTTTCATCAAGCCATGGCCTGAGCGCAGAAAAACTAATGCAGGCACACACACCGAACGCCACTCCAAGTCCTGCGATCCGAAGCAGATCTTTACGGTACTTTTTCCCGCGGCTGTTCTCATCTTTGATTGTTTCCTGCATAAATAAATACTCTGATTTTTCAGTTTTATTTCCAGGTTCGCCCTGTTCATTTTTCAGATGTTTCTGCTCATCCATCAGCTCTTCCGTCTCCTTTACAATCCTTTTTATAGTATACCGTATGGAATGGGAATGTTCAATATTATCCTTTTCTTTATAGCGCAAATAAGGTAGAATAGTTACTGACCAGAATTACTGTACATACAGTAACATAGAATAGATCCAGGTGAAAAACATGAATAAAAAACATTAACGAAATTAGAATATCATAAAATTATTAGACATCTTAATAGAACAGGCAACCTCTTTTCGGCGGCAAAAGAACGCTGCAAGAGATTGAAACCCATGACCTCTCTTCCGGATATCAATACTGCACAGGAACAGACTGCCGCCGCATTTACCCGTATCATCAGGAAGGGGCGCCCTTCTTTCGGAAGCTGCAACCCGGTCGGGGAATCTTTAAAGCGTCTGGAAGTCGGTGCAGCTCTTGGAAGCGGGGAACTCCTGCGCATCTGCAAGCTTTTGGAAAATGCAGGGCAGATCAAAGCCTACGGCCGTCATGAGACTGTAGACGATGCGGAAGATTGTCTGGATATATTTTTCCAGCAGATTGAGCCGCTGACACTGATCAGCACCGAGATACGCAGATGTATCATTGACGAAGATGAGATCAGCGATGATGCCAGCAGCACTCTGAAGCAGATCCGCCGCTCCATGAACCAGATCAACGATAAAGTACATTCTACCTTATCTTCTCTGGTCAATGGTTCACTCCGCACCTATCTGCAGGATTCGATCATCACAATGCGCGGGGACCGCTACTGTATCCCGGTCAAAGCCGAATACCGAAGCCAGGTATCCGGTCTGATCCACGATCAGTCTGCCACGGGCTCTACCCTGTTCATCGAACCAATGTCTGTTGTAAAACTGAACAATGACCTGAAAGAACTTTACGGCAAAGAGCAGGAAGAGATACAGATAATCCTTGCACGCTTAAGTGCCGATGTCGCAGAATATACAGAGTCCATCCGCACCGACTATAAAATCATGACGGAACTGGACTTCATTTTCGCAAGAGGGAACCTTGCAATTCTTATGAACGCAAGTAAGCCTGTCTTCAATACAAAAGGAAAAATCCATATCCGCGAAGGACGTCATCCTCTGTTAGATAAGAAGAAAGTCGTTCCGATCACCGTCACTCTCGGTGACACTTTCGACCTTCTGATCGTAACCGGACCGAACACCGGCGGTAAGACTGTTTCCTTAAAAACGGTCGGATTATTTACCCTGATGGGACAGGCGGGACTTCATATCCCTGCACTGGACCGTTCGGAGCTGGCTCTTTTTGAAAATGTATATGCCGATATCGGGGATGAACAAAGTATTGAGCAGAGCCTCAGTACCTTCTCCTCTCACATGACGAACATCGTCTCGTTCTTAAAACATGTAGATGAACATTCTCTGGTGCTGTTCGATGAGCTGAACGCAGGAACCGACCCTACTGAAGGTGCCGCTCTCGCGATCGCCATCTTAAGCTATCTCCATCAGAGAGGTATCCGCACCATGGCAACCACTCACTACAGTGAGCTGAAAGTCTTCGCTCTTTCCACACCAGGTGTTGAGAATGCCTGTTGTGAATTTGATGTCGAGACACTCAGTCCGACTTACCGTCTTCTGATCGGTATCCCAGGAAAGAGTAATGCGTTTGCCATCGCAGGAAAGCTTGGCCTTCCTGATTACATCATCGATGATGCCAGAACACACCTGACCGAACAGGATGAATCCTTCGAAGACTTGTTGACCGATCTCGAGACAAGTAAGCGTACTATCCGGAAAGAACAGGAAGAAATCGAGCACTACAAACGTGAGCTGGAACGTCTCGAAGAAGAGACCCGTCAGAAACGTGACAAATTAGAAGAGCAGCGCGACCGCATCATCCGTGAAGCCAATGAAAAAGCGCATGAGATTCTGGCCGATGCCAAGGAAACCGCCGATGAGACGATGCGTAACTTCCACAAGTTCGGCAAGGCAAATATTTCCGTTGCCGAGATGGAAAAAGAACGTGAACGTCTCCGTAAGAAAATGAATGCCACACAGAATTCCGTGAAGACAGATGCGAAAAAACCGAAAAAGACTTACAAAGCCAGTGATTTCAAGTTGGGTGAATCTGTCAAAGTACTCAGCATGAACCTGACCGGATCTGTCACTTCACTTCCGGATGCCAAAGGGAATGTCACCGTGCAGATGGGAATCTTGCGCTCCACAGTCAATATTTCCGATCTGGAGATCATTGACGAAGCGCCGGCATATTCATTTGCCGGAAGAACTCGTCAGACCGGCAAAGGTAAAGTTAAAATGGGCAAATCCCTTGCGATCAGTCCGGAGATCAACCTTCTTGGAAAAACGGTCGATGAGGCGGTGGCCGAACTGGATAAGTATCTGGATGATGCATCGCTTGCACATCTCAGTTCCGTAAGAATCGTTCACGGAAAAGGTACCGGGGCCTTAAGAGCCGGCATCCACAAATATCTGAAGCGGCAGAAACATGTCAAATCATTCCGTCTTGGGGCTTTCGGCGAGGGTGACGCAGGCGTAACCATTGCCGAACTGAAATAAAACAAAAAAATACATCTGCATATGGGAGGCGTATACATCTATGAATAAACAGAAAATCCTGATCGTCGATGACGATGAAAATATTGCCGAACTGGTCTCTTTATATCTGGCCAAAGAATGCTTTGATACCATGATGGTCCACGACGGCGAACGGGCACTGATTGCCTTTGATACTTACAAACCGAATCTGGTCCTTTTAGATCTTATGCTGCCTGGTATCGATGGATATCAGGTCTGTCGCGAGATCCGCACCAGATCCAACACCCCGATCATCATGCTCTCAGCCAAAGGCGAAGTATTCGACAAGGTACTTGGTCTTGAACTCGGCGCAGATGATTATATTATGAAACCATTCGATGCCAAAGAGCTTGTTGCCCGTGTAAAAGCTGTTTTACGCCGCTATCAGATTGGTTCAAAACCTGAGACCCCTCAGGCAGATAAGGGAAAATGTGTCGAATATCCGGGAATTGAGATCAATCTGACTAATTATTCTGTCATTGTTGACGGACATACCGTTGAGATGCCGCCGAAGGAACTGGAACTTCTTTATTTCCTCGCATCTTCTCCAAATCAGGTCTTCACCAGAGAGCAGCTGCTGGATCAGATCTGGGGTTACGAATACATCGGTGATACCCGTACCGTAGATGTGCATATCAAGCGTCTTCGCGAGAAGATCAAGGATCACAACGGCTGGAGTCTCAGCACCGTATGGGGAATCGGTTATAAATTTGAAGTAAAATAACAGCGGGTAGATATCATGAAAAGTACATTATATTTAAAATTCATATTTATCTATATCATATTCGGATTCTTAAGCCTTTTTACAGCCGCAACGCTGACAGAGAATCTGGTCCGTACACCGATCTTTAACCGTGTAAGTAACAGCATATACCGGGAAGCTACGATGGTTGCCACCAGCTATCTTCCCGGTTATTTTTCCGGTGAATTGCAGGAATCCGATACACAGATGATCTTATCCGGGATTGAGACCCAGCTGGATGCCGCAGTCTGGTTCGTTTCCAGGGACGGTAACATGATCGCCTCCGCTCATTCCGGTGAATACCCGTCCGCTCCGGATACAATCAAGGATTTTGATCCTGCCGAATCCGGAAGTGACCGTTCACAGACCGGTGATTATCACGGATATTTCGCCAATGATGTCATCACTGTGACCGTTCCGGTAACTTACGGGTATTTTCCAAAAGGGTTATCTGATGATCCATCAGTACACTACCGTCGTTGATACTATGACGGATATATTGATGCGTGGTGTGTATATCACATTCATCGTGATCTTCCTGCTCTCGTTCATTATCCTGCTGGCATTCCATTTCCTTGTCTACCGCCCGCTTCACAAGATCACCGAAGCTGCAACACAGTATGCTTCCGGCAATCTGGAGTATGAGATTCCGGTCACAACCGAAGACGAGATGGGTTATCTGTCTGCATCACTGAACTATATGTCTTCACAGCTTCGTGATATGGAAGATTACCAGAAGAAATTTGTGGCAAATGTATCCCACGATTTCCGTTCTCCGCTTACTTCCATCAAAGGGTATGTAGAAGCTATGACAGACGGAACTATCCCGCCTGAACTACATGAGAAGTACCTGAAGATTATCTTATTTGAAACGGAACGTCTGACAGACCTGACACATGATCTGCTGACATTAAATGAATTCGACACCAATCACCTGCTTCTCAACCGGGAAGTATTCGATATCCACGAGATGATCAAACACGTGGCAGCATCCTTCGAGGGAGTCTGCACCCAGAAAAAGATCTCTATTGAACTGGTCTTCGCAACAAAGCATCTGAATGTAAATGCCGACAAACGTAAAATCCAGCAAGTCTTATACAACCTGCTGGACAATGCCATTAAATTCAGCGATCCGGATTCTATTATTACCATCGAAACAACAGACCGCGGTGAAAAAGTATATACAGCAGTCAAAGATAATGGGATCGGAATTCCAAGAGCGGCACTCGGAAAAATCTGGGAACGTTTTTACAAAAGTGATCTCTCCCGCGGGAAGGATAAGAAAGGCACCGGTCTTGGACTTGCGATCGTGAAAGAAGCGGTGCAGGCACATGGTGAGAACATCACTGTAGTGAGTACGGAAGGAGTAGGAACAGAGTTTTCATTTTCACTTCCGAAAGCTGCAGGTTAATGTGACAGGGAATGTTTCCTGATCTCCATAAAAAGAAAGTCACTTCTGCTCATATTCACAGAAATGACTTTCTTTTTTATTTTGTATAGAGTATCTTCTGCACTTCATCCGTCTTCAGATTCTCTTTTGTCACCCAGGTATATCCGGTATTCACTACAGCTTCATTTCCCATATCAAGAGAAGCTCTTGCCGCAGCCACCACGGTTGCGTATCCCATGCCGAATGGATTCTGCACGATCAATCCATCAACCGTACCGTCTTTCAGATCCTGGATCTCATCATCATTGGCATCAAAACCGATCACTTTTACTTTTTTCTCCATTTTATTTCTTTCCAGTCCATCAACTGCCAGTTTCACAGAATCACCGTTTGCCGCAAAGCAGCCGGTGATATTCGGATGTTTGACAAGGATGTAATCGACTACCTGGTCTTCTGTAATACTGTCTGCAGCCACTATATCTTCTCCGGTAAGCTGTCCATCCGGAAGTTCACTGTCTTTTGGACGGTAAGTTCCGGCATTGATCTCGTCAGATACTGTCTTCTGCATATTGCTCAATTCATCCATGTGATATACATTTACCACAGAAATATTCGGATGGTTTGCTGTCAGTTCATCCGTCACCGCTTTTTCTCTCTGAAGAGCAGCCTGTGATTTCGAATCCTGAATGAACAGAACTGCTTCCCCGCTGTCTCCCATCTCTTCTGCCAGTCTCTGTGCTGCTTCTGTTCCTGCAGCTACATTGTCTGTCGATACATCCGCAGCCACTCCCTGATAATCAGACCCGGAATCAAAAGTGACAACCGGAATCTCGCTGTCTGTTGCGAGATCAAACTGTACCTGGCAAGCCTGCAGATCTACAATTGAGATTCCGACCGCAACCGGATATCTGTCCAATTCTTCATCCAGAAGGTTCACCTGATCATCCACATTATCTGCTTTATCCGGTGCATTATACGTTACTTTTATCTTGTCTTTTCCTGCATATCCAAGACTTGCATTCAGATCCTCTGCAGCCTGTGTCACGCCTTTCTTTACTTCGTCCCAATACTGCGTACCATTCGCCTTTCCTATAATAGAAATGTAGTCTCCCTTTTTCAGCTTCAGTCCGTTTGTATTATTATAAGCCGCCGGACTGATCAGGTCTAATTTGCCCTGATATTCCTTCTCTTCTGTCTTGGTTGTATTCTTCTCTGCTTCAATCTTCTTCTCTTCATCCGTTGCTTTCGGTGTCTGCTGACATCCGCATACAAGCAGTGCCGTACCAAGCAGCATAGCAATGATTCGATTTCTTTTCATTTTCCTCTCTCCTATATCCGGTATCATTTCTACCTGTATTATATTCTACTCCTATTTTCACTTCTATTTTTCTTATACTTCATCAGCATTCTATACTATACACCAAAACGGTGAAAATTTGTTGAATTTTTTATTGAAATTTTTCTTAATTTTAACCGGGATTTACCCAAAATTCAAAAGAACGTCTCTTTTCACCATCGAATATGCTTTTTCACAACAGTATCTGCTAACGCAAGTTAGTTATGACTAAACTTTTATGTATTTCCAAAAAAACATGTAATTTACTTGTTTATTTCAGCTTTTTGTATTATGATATGGACAGAGACAACGAATTGGTTTATGTCTAGAATTTAAACTCAAAGGAGGGTATAATACTATGGCACACGTAATTGGTGATGAATGTGTAAGCTGTGGATCTTGCGAAGCTGAATGTCCAGTAGGAGCTATTTCTCAGGGAGCAGAGCATTATGAAATTGATGCTGACGCTTGTGTAGATTGTGGAGCATGTGCAGCTCAGTGTCCAGTAGGAGCTATTTCTGAAGGCTAATCATTCGAAATAAGAAGCATATACAAAGAACCTGCCAACAGCAGGTTCTTTTGCATATTCAGGCAAACTCATGCGCAGTATTTATGTACTGCGCATTTTTCAACATTTTTGTTTCCCTCGACGGATTCTGACGAAATCGGTGCTTTCCCCTGTGCTATGATACATTTACCCATAAGGGACAAGTATTATAATATAAGGGGGTATCTAATGTGGGAAATCATACCAATGCTTTGAATACTTTAGAACAAATCAAACGCGAGACCAAAGATGATGCCAGACTATATGCATGTATCAGGGATCTCTACGAACAGGGTGTCTCCCTTTCCGATCTCAAAGCCCTGATCCCGGATATCAGACGAACCAGGGAACAGCTTCAGTTAAAACGCATGCTGCAGAATAACAACGAAGTGCTTCTCAACATGTTCAGCCAGGAGATGACATTTCTTCTGGATGCAAAAGAACGCCAGGAAGAGCTGGAATTCAAAAAACTGGACCAACTGATCCGCCAGCAGCAATCCTTCCGGAAAGCTTCGGCCGATGCCGGTCCAGTAAAAAAACTAAAACGAATCTTCCTGTCTGCTTAGGTTCGCAAACTTTGTGTACTCACCTAACCAGGCCAGATTAACGGTCCCTACCGGACCGTTTCTTTGTTTTGCGATAATGATTTCTGCCTGTTTTTTGAACTCTGAATCTTTGTTATAGTATTCATCCCTGTAGATAAACATTACCACATCCGCATCCTGCTCAATGGCTCCGGATTCACGGAGATCAGAAAGCATCGGCCGCTTGTCCGGCCGGCTTTCTACCGCACGGCTTAACTGTGACAGCGATACAACCGGCACATTCAGCTCTCTGGCAAGTCCCTTTAACTGACGGGAAATGTCTGAGACTTCCTGCTGTCTGGATTCGGAACTCTTTCCTACACTTCCGGTCATTAACTGTAAGTAATCGATGATGATGATATCCAGTCCGTGCTCCAGCTTGTATTTCCTGCACTTTGATCTTAATTCCGAGATGGAGATACCCGGTGTATCATCAATGATCAGTTTCGACTGACCGATCACACCTGCTCCTTCAATCAGTTTCTCCCAGTCGGAATCTTTCATATTACCGGTTCTGAGTGACTGTGCATCTACCTGTGATTCCAGTGAGAACAGTCGGTTTACCAGTTGTTCCTTTGACATCTCAAGACTGAAGATGGCAACCGCTTTATTCTTCTTGAACGCCATATACTGTGCGATGTTCAGGACAAATGCCGTCTTACCCATGGACGGACGCGCTGCGATCAGGATGAAATCCGACGGCTGGAAGCCGGACAGTTTATAATCCAGATCGATGAATCCGGTCGGGATTCCTGTAACGGTTCCCTTACTCTTAGATGCCTTTTCAATCCTATCCAGCGCATTCAAGACCACCTGCTTGATCGGAACATATTCGCCGGTCGTTCGTCTCTGTAATAACTGGAACATGGATTTCTCGGTCTGCTCCATGATAGACTCCAGAGGTTCTTTTCCGGCATAGCACATATTTTCAATCTCTTCATTCAATTTGATCATCTTACGCATCACAGATTTGTCTGCCACGATCTGTGCATAATATTTCACATTCGCAGAAGTCGGCACTGCTGTCACCAGGTCTCTGACAAATTCCAGACTGGCAATCTCTGCCGGTACATCTTTTTCCTTCAGTCGTTCCTGCAAAGTAATCAGATCGACCGGTTTTCCTTCATTGAACAGTTCGATCATCGAATCAAAGATCACTCCATATGACGCCTGATAAAAATCATCACCACTGATGATTTCTCCTGCAGTGGTGATGGCATCTTTATCCATAAGCATGGCGCCGACAACAGACTGTTCTGCTTCGATGCTGTGTGGCATGACTCGTTTGATGAGTGCTTCTTCCACGCCTGAATTCCTCCTATGCTTCTTCTTTTACAACAACTTTCAGCTCAGCCGTTACCTTTGGATGCAGCTTAACCGGAACCGTATGTGTTCCCAGTGTTCTGATCGCTTCTTTTAACTGAACTTTCTTCTTATCAATTGTAAGATCCATCTGTTTTTTGACTTCTTCTGCAATCTCCTTTGAAGATACAGAGCCGAACGCTCTGCCGCCTTCACCCATCTTGATCGCAACTTCAATCTTTCCTGCTTCGATCTTTCCGCCAAGTTCCTGGGCATCTTCATACTGCTGCTGAGCGATCTTGTCATCGTTCGCTTTCTTTAATTTCAGGTCATTTAAATTCTTTCCGTTAGCTTCTACACCTTTATTTTTCTTTAAGATGAAGTTTCTTGCGTATCCGTCGCTGACGTTTACGATCTCTCCCTTTTTACCAAGTGACTTTACGTCTTCTGTCAAAATAACTTTCATTACAAGTCTCCTCCTTCTATCATTTCGTCAATCACCTGTTTTAAGCAGGCTACCGCTTCATCCATATCAGTATGGTTAAACTGTGCACCTGAAGCGTTCATATGACCGCCTCCGCCCAGACGTTCCATGATGATCTGTACGTTAACTTCATCGATCGAACGTGCGCTGACGTATATTCTTCCATTATATTCTGTTAATACAAATGATGCCTTGATCGCACTGATGTCCAATAATTCATTTGCCGCCTGTGCCCCGATGATCGTCGGGCTTTCAATGTGAAGATCCACACCCCTTGCAATGGCAAATTTGTTACGGTACACTTCTGCACTGCTGATGATCTCCGCTTTTGCCCTGTAAGATTCCATATCGTCACGGAACAACTTTCTTACCAGCGTAATATCTGCACCGGACCTTCTCAGGAATGCTGCCGCTTCAAAAGTACGGACTCCGGTACTGTTCACAAAGTTGTTGGTATCGATCATGATGCCGGCATACAGGCTGCTCGCCTCAATCTTCGGGATCTTGATCCCATCTACAATATACTGCAATACCTCTGATACCATCTCACAAGCCGATGAGGCATATGGCTCAATATAAGATAACAGCGCATTATCAATATTGTCACTGCTCTGTCTGTGATGATCCAATACCACGATCGTCTTCGTTGTCTTCAGAAGGTCCTCACACTCTGTCATCATCGGACGGTTCGTATCTACAACGACTACCATTGAATTCTCGTCTGCCATATTCATCGCCTGTGACGATGTCAAAAACAGATCATCCGGGTAAGCCGGATCTTGTTCGAATAATTCATATAAAGGCCTGAGCGATGCTGACACTTCATTGATCACAATATAAGCACGTTTCTCCAGTGCCAGTGCCGCACGATAGATTCCCATTGCCGCACCGAACGCATCCACATCTGTCAGCTTATGCCCCATAACGAATATCTTATCTTTGACCGTGATAAATTCACGCAGTGCCTCGGCTTTTACACGCGCCTTTACACGGGTATTCTTCGCTGTCTGTTCTCGCTTTCCGCCATAATAGGTAACACCGTGACAGTCCTTGATCACAGCCTGGTCGCCGCCTCTTGCAAGTGCGAGATCGATCGCTACACGCGCATAGTTATAACTCTGTGCATAAGAATCGGAACTCAGTCCCAGACCGATACTAAGTGTTGCCGGAATCCCATTTCCGATATTTACGGACTTTACATCATCCAGCAGGGAGAACTTATCTTCTTCCAGCTGTTTAAAATAAGACTTCGGATGATAATGAAATACTTATCATTCTCCAGCTTCTTGACGATTCCGTCAACTTTTGCAATATACTGATTGATCTTACGGTCTACCAGAGCCATCAGAAGTGACTGTCTGACCTCTTCCACACTGTCGATCACTTCATCGTAGTTATCAATGTATACCAGGCCTGCAACCATTCTCTGTTCTTCATTTTCCCTAATCGTACGGTTCAGTTCTGTAACATCCTGAAGATATACCGCAATGAAATATTCCTTCTCCTTTGGCAATTCCATAAGCTGTTCCGTATCGCTGAATCCCTCTACCGATACTCTGCGCAGTTCTGCCTGGTATTCCTTATCATCATAATATACTTCCATCGTGACCTTCTGCTGATCCTCTTTTGGAAATATACTCCGGTTCAATTCCGGAATGTATTTACTGATGTAAGCTTCTCCTTTTGGCTTTCCGCCCAGAATTGCTTCGAATTCGTCATTCATCCAGACTGCTTTCCCATCATCTAACAGGATTGCATAGGGAATCGACAGTTCCCTCAGCAGCGTATTCTGGACAATGCCATACTGTGCAGCAAATTCCACGAGATCCTTCATGATGATATTCTTACTGTAAAAATACAGTCCGCCTACCATGATGATATATATCAGCACGAATACGGCCATCAGGATTCCCGCTCTGTGATCCATCTTATACACCCACAGATCCATTGCGATCAGGAGCAATGCCATGATTGCCGGCCACTGAATATAAAGCTTCAACTGGCCTTTCAGCTGCACCTTTCCATTTTCATTCTTTTTTTCCATGATTCTCGCCTCTGTTCGTGAGTCTTACTCACTACTTTTGCACTACAAAATGCCGATGGCATCTCACACTACACTTTACATACGTGATGATTATACCATTTCTTATCATAAAAAGAAAGATGGGAAATCTTAACGTTCTGTTAAGTGTTCCCCATCTTTCTATGTTTTTATTTCTTAAGTTCCTTTTCATTTATGCTTCATATCCGTTAGGATTCTGTGACTGCCATCTCCATGTGTCTGCGCACATCTCGTCCAGACCTTTTTCTGCTTTCCATCCAAGAACTTTCGCTGCTTTTGCAGGATCTGCATAACACATTGCGATATCTCCTGCTCTTCTCGGCTTGATCTCGTAAGGAATCTCCTTACCACATGCTTTTCCAAATGCTTTTACCATATCAAGTACGGAATATCCCACACCTGTTCCAAGATTGATCACGTCAAGTCCAGGATTGCTGAAGATATAATCAATTGCTTTCACATGTCCTTTTGCAAGGTCCACTACATGAATATAATCACGGACTCCTGTTCCGTCCGGTGTATCATAATCGTCCCCGAACACACCCAGTTTTTCAAGCTTTCCTACTGCCACCTGTGAAATGTATGGCATCAGATTATTCGGAATTCCCTTTGGATCTTCTCCGATACGTCCGCTTTCATGCGCTCCGACCGGGTTGAAATAACGAAGCAGGATGACATTCATATCCGGATTTGCCTTCTGTACATCTGTCATGATCTGTTCCATCATAGACTTTGTCCATCCATAAGGATTCGTGCACTGTCCCTTCGGACACTCCTCTGTGATCGGCATCTCTTCCGGACTTCCGTATACAGTTGCAGAAGAACTGAATACAATATTCTTAACACCGGTCTGTTTCATAACATCCATCAGTGTCAGAGTTCCTGTTATATTATTACGGTAGTACTCTAATGGCTTCTGTACGGATTCTCCGACTGCTTTCAGTGCTGCACAATGGATAACCGCATCTACACCTTCTTTTTCCAGCATTGCCTTCAATGCAGCTTCATCCATTACATCCCCTTCATAAAATGTAATCGTCTTTCCGGTAAGCTCTTCTACCCTTTTTAAAGATTCTTTAGATGAATTACAAAGATTATCATATACAACCACTTCATATCCTTCATTCAAAAGTTCCAGTGCCGTATGACTTCCGATATAACCGGCTCCTCCGGTAATTAATATTTTCTTGGCCACAATAGTACCTCCTAGTTGTTACTATACTTTTTCACAATTTCATTCATAGTATACCACTTTTGTTCCATATCTTCAACAAGCTTGAACTGGGTACGGCATCTGTCAAGATTATGACCTTCTCTGTGTATCCTGAAATATTTATCTCCCTGCAGATAATCCGTAAGGAAACGCATACCACATTCAAATGTCATCGTCTTTGCTCCCATCGGCATCAGCTCGATCTCCTTAGATGTCAGCTTTCCGTCACATCCTTTTAAAAATCCTTTTGTATACAATTCAAATAATTCCATACTGCAGGAGACTTTCGTAAGGTCTGTCTCATCCTCCAGTGCCGTACTTGCACCGAAACGGATGGAATCCCCGAAATCATTCATCGCAAGCCCCGGCATAACTGTGTCCAGATCAATCACACAGATTCCTTTCCCGGTCTTATCGTCCAGCATAACATTATTCAATTTTGTATCATTGTGTGTAACACGAAGTGGAAGCTCATGCCTGTCCAGCATTTCTGCAAAACAATTAGCAATCTCTTCTCTTTCGAGAACGAACCGGATCTCTTTCTCTACAGAAGCTGCTCTTCCCATAACATCTTCTTCCACTGCTTTCTTAAACAGCGCAAACCGGTTTCTCGTATCATGGAACTTTTCTATCGTCTCATGCAGTGTCTCCGCCGGATAGTCAGACAGCAGACTCTGGAAATTCCCGAATGCCACCGCACTTTCATAAAACTGCTCCGGCTTCTCTACCAGATCATAGGTACTTGCATCGGTAATAAATTTATAGGATCTCCAGTAATCTCCCGTAGAATCTATGTAATATGGTTTCCCATCAACCGCCGGGATCACATTCAATGTCTCACGTTCCGGATCTCCACCATTTTCTATAATCTTCTTTTTCAGAAATGATGTCACTCCTGTGATATTCTCCATGACTTCTACCGGTTTTGGAAATGCCGTAGAATTCATTCTCTGAAGAATGACTTTGATTCTTCCCATCTCGGCAATCTCGAATACCAGAAGAAATGTATCATTGATGTGTCCGCTTCCGTATGGACAGTCCTTTACTAATGTTCCTTCATATTTAAAATGTGCAATCGCTTCATCTCTTTGTTCCCGTGTTACAGGATTCATTTATTTTCCCTCCCAAAGATGCTGCGGGTACAGTCCTTCGTCTTTCATTCTCTGAATGGCTGCAACCACAACCGGTTTATCTTCTTTATAAGTTACTCCATACCATTTATCTGCGGATTTCAGTACCGATACTGTTGCTTTGTCTTCCGCAAGAAGATTACTTACTACAGTTGGCAGGAAATACTCGCATTTCATAGGATTCTCCTGCAGTCCTTTGTCAAGAAATGCCGGGAATCCTGCTTTGATCTCTTCTAAGATACTCTTTGTAAATCCCCACATGTTCATAGATACCGTTGTATCATCCGGTACCTGTACCCATGTATTACCGTCGTCTTCTGTATATGCAACGCCGCCGTTGTACTTTTCGATTCTGGTACGTTCTGTTACGGATACCAGTTCTCCATTCTCATTCGTCTCACATACACCTCTGGATACATATCCGTTGTCCGTTACCGTATTGGCAAGATGATATCCGACCATTGTATATCTGTACTTATCATCATCTGCATGTGTAGACAGATAATCATAGATAAGCTTGAATGCTTCTACTCCATAATAGTCATCTGCATTGATCACTGCGAACGGTCCGTCAATCTCATCCATACAGCTATATACAGCATGTGCTGTTCCCCAAGGTTTTACACGTCCTTCCGGTACTTCATAGCCTTCCGGAATGTTGTCGATATTCTGATAAGCATATGCTACATCCATGTATTTTTCCATACGTTTTCCCACATGCTCTTTGAACTCTTCTTCGATCTCGTGTTTGATTATGAATACGACCTTCTCAAAGCCGGCTCTCTTTGCATCATACATGGAAAAATCCATGATAATATGTCCGTCATTGTCTACAGGATCTAACTGCTTCAGACCTCCGTATCTGCTTCCCATTCCTGCTGCCATGATCACTAATACTGGTTTATTCATTATAATTACCTCCATGTCTTTAGGATCTTTCGTTTCTAGATTCATTGTAGTATAACTGTTTCCAGAAATCTTTATCCTATTATTTTCTTAATTTGCATTATTTATGTGGTTTAATTGTTCCAGATAGCTGATGAATTTTTCTGCCATTTTCTGATTCTGTGCATTCACCATGATAGCCGCATGCGCATCATCATAAGAAATAATTTTCTTCTTTTTAAGCATATTATCTTCCGGAAAATCAATGGTTTCTTGAAAACCGTCCTGTTTTTTGTACTCTTGATATACATCTTCTCTACAGATCAGTACATCCACTGCATCTGCGCCTACCAGCGTTGTCAGCGCTGTCTTTGAGGACAGGCTTCCTCCATCTTCCGGAATGTTCGCCTGTATCCGGATGATCCCGTCCTTTTCGTCAATGCCTGCGTATTTACAGAAATCTTTGTTCAATTCTTCTGCCTTCTGCGAATCGCCCCCTGTGACCGCTACATTCAGAAGAACTGTCGTATGTCTGCCCTTGTACATCATACAGCCAAGGTAGATAACACCGATTACCACTGCAAGTATAACCAGCCATATCTTATAGTACATCCACAGATATTCTACCTTTTTTCCCAACGGCATTGAACCAAAATTTTTGTCCAAATATATTTCCTCCTTTTTTCAATGACGACTTAAAAATGATCTGCCTGTTTGACGTCATATGTAAAATTATAACATATCTTTCACATCCTATATATAATATGTTACAATAGTTAGAGATTTTTATTATTATTTATTTTTATACGAGGGATAATTATTATGAGTCGTTTTTTCAATCCCGATAACCCTATTATGGAGTTCATCGCAAAATATTTGATTTGATCCTATTGAACCTGATCTTTATCTTCAGTTGTGTTCCGATCATCACCATCGGCGCATCCACCAGCGCACTTTCCTATGTGACACTGAAGATGGTCCGTGGTGAGGACCCCTACATCTGGCAGAATTTCTGGAAATCATTCCGTCAGAATTTTAAACAAGGTACACTGATATGGGTATTTTCCATTCTGGTCTTATCTTTCTTGGAATGGATTTTTACATCATCAATTCACAGAATACAACACTGTTTGCAGTGATACGCATTCTCCTCTGGTGTGTATGTCTCATTGCATTATCTGTATTCTTATATGTCTTTCCGATCATCTCACATTTTGTGTGCAGTACAACACAGGCGTTAAAAAATGCAGTTTTTATGACATTCGGACACCTGCCGTATACACTGGTAATGTTGGTGATCACCGGACTGATCCTGTACTTATGCGCCTGCTCTGTTAAGACATTTGCTCTGGTCGTTGTGATCAGCGGGATCTGCGGATTCTCTGTAGTAGCATTTATCTACAGTATTCTGTTTGACCGGATATTCAAAAAATATGAGCCGGAAAAACCAGATAATATCGAATAAATATCAAATATAAAGGGGCTGTGAAAAATGCGGATATAATTTTTCACAGCCCACTTTTTGATCATCTATTAACTTTTGAAATCAGGACTACCATCAGGCATTGAATACATATTTGTCCAAGCGATCAAATGCTTCCATAACTCTGGATTTAGGGAGAGCAAGGTTCATACGTATATACCACTCTCCATGAAATGGTTTTCCATTCTGCCAGAACACACCCGCCTCAAACCCCATATTCAGGAGTTCCCCAAGACTCTTCTCATGTTTTTTACACCATTCCTCACAATTTACAAAAAGCATATAAGTCCCCTGTGGTCTTGACACGGAAACTCCTGCAAAATGTTCATCAATATAATCGCACGCATATCTGACATTTTCTCCAAGTACTTCACATAATTCTCCAACCCATTCCTGACCTTCCGGTGTATAAGCCCCCATCAGTGCATGCATAGAAAGAACATTCATCGAATTGTAATGTCCCAGAGAAGATTCTTTCACCACACGTTCTTTCAGTCTCTTATTATAAATAATATGGTAACTGCCAATCAATCCCGCCAGATTGAAGGTCTTGGATGGTGCATATAATGCAATCGTTCTGTTTTTAGCATCTTCGGATACCGATTGCGTTGGAATATGATGGTTCCCGAAAAGAATAATGTCAGACCATATTTCATCTGAGATAACAGTCACATCATATTTTTTATAGATTTCCATTGCCTTTTCAATTTCCCAGCGTTCCCACACGCGCCCGGTTGGATTATGCGGCGAGCAAAAAATTGCAGCATGGATTTTATTTGCTTTAATCTTTTCTTCCATATCTTCAAAATCCATTCTCCAAATTCCCTCTTTATCCATTTTCAACGGGCTGTGTATAATGTGATAACCGTTATTATTCAATGTTCCAGTAAAGCCAATATATGTCGGTGCATGCACCAAAACATTATCTCCTGACGAGCAGACTGCATGAAGTACACTGGCTACTCCACCCAAAACTCCGTTTTCATAACCAATATGCTCCTTTTTCAAACCCGTTACATGGTTTCTTTCTTCATGCCATTTGATAATTCCATCATAATATTCATCTCTGGTCATAAAATATCCATAAGTCGGGTGTTTTGCTCTCTCAATGATTGCTTCTGTGATTTTGGGCAATGCCGGAAAATTCATATCTGCAACCCACATAGGGATATAGTCCAACCCCTCCCTGACTTCTACTTTATCTTTCATTCCAAACATATTTGGAAGGATATCTACTGCCAGAGCATCTTTTCCTTTACGTTCAATAACACTTGTAAAATCGTACTTCATATTTTCTCCTCTTCTAAAGATACATACGCACCTTTTTATTTTTTAATCATACAAATGACATGCAACCTGATGTCCTTTGGATACTTCTTTTAATTCCGGACGAACTTTATTACATATGTCCATACATTTGCTGCATCTTCCACAAAATCTGCAGCCTTTCGGCGGATCAATCGGACTTGGCACATCTCCAGTAAGGAAATGTCGTCCTCTTCTTTTTGCAATATCTGGATCTGCGATTGGAATGGATTCCAGAAGTGCCTGCGTATATGGATGATACGGATTCTCATACAATTCTGCAGCCGGCGAGATTTCCACCAATTTTCCAAGATACATTACCCCGATATTATCAGAGATATGCTTTACCATCGCCAGGTCATGTGCAATAAAAAGCATAGTCAGATTACGTTCTCTCTGTAAATTCATTAAAAGATTCATAATCTGTGCCTGAATTGACACATCCAGTGCGGAAATCGGTTCATCACAGAATAGAAATTCCGGATTTACTGCAAGTGCTCTTGCGATTCCGATTCTCTGTCTCTGTCCTCCTGAAAATTCATGTACATTACGTGTTGCATGTTCCGCATTCAATCCAACCATTTCCATGAGTTCCATGACCTTTCTTTTTTCTTCTTCTTTACTATCTGTCAACTGATGAATCCGCATTCCTTCACTTACAATCTGATATACCTTCTGATGCGGATCCAGTGATGCATATGGATCCTGAAAGATTGTCTGTATTTTCTGAGTAAATATGCTTTTTTCTGCTTTTACTCATATGATGCACATCTTTCCCCTGATACAATACCTGCCCGCTGTTTTGGAAAGAATTCCTGTACATGTTTTTCCACAAGTTGTTTTTCCGCATCCAGATTCCCCTACAATTCCAAACGTTTCACCTTTATGAATCGTAAAAGATACGTCATCGACCGCTTTTAACATATGCCTGCGACCTGCCGGAAAATAATTTTTTCAGATTTTTTACTTCTAATACAATTTCTTTTTCTATCATACGTTCTTCCTCCCAAACGGAACATCACATCTGTCTGCCCGTTCATCCATCAGCCAGCAGGAAACACTGTGATTCTCTGTAAGCTGTACTGTTTCCGGCTTTTCTTCTGCACAAATTTCCATTGCATATGGACATCTTGGGCAAAATCCACAGCCCTTTGGCGGCTTTATCATATCAGGTATGTTTCCTTCGATTGTATTCAAAATACTTTTATCTTCACTATCAATCCTTGGGACAGATTGCAAAAGTGCCCATGTATACGGATGCTGTTGATTATAAAAAATATCTCTTGCAGTCCCTCTCTCAACGATTTCACCTGCATACATGATGATAATTTCATCTGCCATATCTGCAACTATCCCCAAATCATGTGTGATAATGATAATCGACATACCCGTTTTTTCCTGTAATTCCTCCATCAGAGCGATGATCTGTGCCTGAATTGTCACATCCAGTGCAGTTGTCGGTTCATCTGCAATCAGAAGTTTGGGATATGTGACCATCGCACAGGCAATCATAACTCTCTGTCGCATACCTCCTGAAAGTTCATGCGGATATTTATTCATACATCCTTCCGGGTCAGGTATACCTGTCAGTTTTAACATTTCCAGAGATCTCATTGAAATTTCTTTTTTAGATAATCCTGGTTCATGATTCTCAAGATTTTCCTCAATCTGTTTTCCAACTTTCATTGTTGGATTCAACGAAACCAATGCATCTTGAAAGACCATAGAACACTCTTTCCCACGAAATGCATTCCATTCTTTTTCTGTATACCCGGTAATCTCTTTTCCCCGATATAGGATATGACTTTCCGTGCTTATTTTTCCGGGTTTTTCAATCAATCCCATCAATGATTTGGCTGTGACAGATTTTCCACATCCTGATTCCCCTACAATAGCAGTAGTCTTCCCTTTTTTCACATCAAAAGAAATTCCTCTTACGGACTGTACCTCGCCTGCATAGGTAAAATAAGATACAGATAAGTTCTTTACTTCCATCAGCTTTTCCATTTTATACTTCCTCCAGGCTTACTTTACAATTTTAGGTTCCAATGCCGTTCTAAGGACATCCCCCAGAAGATTAAAACTAAGTACTGTACAAAGAATTAAAACTCCCGGGAATACAGCAAGATATGATGCATCCAGGATGTGCCCCTGTGCACTCTGCAGCATACTTCCCCATGAAGCTCTCGGTATCTGTACCCCCAGTCCTAGAAAACTAAGAGAAGATTCCATTAAGATTGCATTTGCAACACCAAGACTGGCTGCTACGATTATCGGTCCCATAATATTGGGAACAATATGTTCTATTGCAATCCGCAAGTTTCCTGCTCCCAGATTTCTCGCAGCAGTTACATAATCTCTCTCTTTGACAGACATCGTCTCTGCCCTTGTAATCCTTGCGACCTGTGCCCATGAGAACAAACTAAGTACGGCAATCAGAGTGAAGATTCCAGGCCGCAGAATTGTATTCAGCACTACCATTAACAACATACTCGGCAATGCAAGAAAAATATCCGTAAACCGCATCAAAAGCATATCGATTTTTCCGCCAAAATATCCTGCTGTGATACCAATCACCGTTCCTATGATCACTGTCATAATCATAGAACAGAATCCTACAGAAAGCGAAATACGTCCACCATAAAGTGCTCTGGTAAAATAATCTCTCCCATATTCATCCGTTCCAAAAATATGTTTTGCCGAAATTCCCTGTAGTTTTTCCGTCACATTAATCTTATTCGGATCATACGGACTAAGTGGTGCCAAAATAGATGCTATAATAATAATCAGAAGAATGATAACACTGACTAATGCCACCTTATTGGAAAACAGTTCTTTTTTTATATCGTTCCACACACTGTGATCATAAGAAATCTGTTCTTCATTTTTTTCTTTTTTCAATCTTCTAAATCTTGTATCAGTCATTTGCCATACCCTCCTTTTTAATTCTCGGATCTGCAAATGCATACAAAATATCTGCGATAAAATTTCCAATAACCAGAATAATACCTGAAAGCATAACGTATGCCATAATCACTGGATAATCTCTTACACCAATTGCCGTCATTGCAAGCGTACCGATTCCCGGCCATCCAAATACACTTTCAATAATGAAAGAACCACAGACAATAGATGCCAGATTCATACCCAGCAAAGTAATAATTGGGAGTAACGTATTTTTTAAAATATGTTTTTTTCAAGAGTCTGCCTCCAGTTGTTCCTTTTGCTTTTGCTGCAAGAACATATTCTTCTCCTAACTGCCCAATTGTATTGGAACGGATATAACGGATAAACACAGCAAGATTGGAAAGACTTAATGTGATACAGGGCATGATCATATGTTTTACTGTATCCAGAAACGATTTATTTCCGACAGAATGCATACCTGACGACGGAAGAATATGAAGCTTTGCTGCAAATACAATAATCAGTACCATTCCAAGCCAGAACGATGGAATGGACATTCCGATATAGGAAATTCCACTGATGATATTGTCAATCCAGGTATTTTTACGGTATCCCGACCAAAGTCCCAGCGGAATTGCAAGAAGAAGCGACAAAATAAGTGCAGCTCCCATCAGCTGTAAGGTTGCAGGAAGCCTCTTTACAATCTGCTCTGTTACAGAAGTATTATTCGCAAGTGAGATACCAAAATCTCCTTTCAACACTTCTCTTGCCCATCCCAGATACTGCTCTGGCAGGCTCTTATTCAGTCCAAGATTTTCTCTGATTGCTTCTTTCTCTTCATCCGACATCTGCTCATTAAGATACATTCCAGATATATCACCTGGTGCCGCATAGATAACCGCAAAAGAGAAAAAGAAATTAAAATCGCAACAATAATTAGTTGTATTCCTTTCTTTGCACAATATTTCGCCATCTTTCTTTTCTCCTTTAAAAGAGGGACCCACACAAAAAATATCATTGTGCTGAAGTCCCTCTTCGTTTACTTACATCCTGTTTATTAGTCTACTTTGATTTTCAGGTAATCCGAAAATTCCGGTACGATCGGTACTGCATTCAGACCTGTTACATTTTTCTGGGATACCATTACATAATTCGTATAAGTAAGAGGATATTCCCAATATTCGGATAATGTCAGATCCTGTAATTCATTTGCAAGTTTCTGTGCTTCCTCATTATCAGTTGCTGCATTTACTTTTGCTGCAAGCTGTCCGGCTTCATCACTAAATCCCCATGCTTTTGAACTACTGTTAATATAACTGTAAGCCTGGCAAAGACTGCTTCCACGCTCAGAATCCCATCCATTTGAACCAAGATCCCACTGATCTTCTTCACCTGACTGGAACATAATAGCAAAAAATCTCTGGAAGAATGCATTGGAATCCAGACCTTCAACATCAAGTGTCACACCAATTTCTCCAAGCTGCTGCTGAAGAACTGTTGCAACTTCTTCCATATTCGGACGATCTGCATTATAAATGTATTTAAGTGTTGTTCCTTCGATTCCAGAACTCTTTGCAAGCTTCTTTGCTTCTTTCAGATTCTGTTTATATCCTTTACAGTCTTTATTATAAAGTGACTGGTCTGGTACCAGAAGACTGTTCGCAACTGTTGCAAGTTCATCACTTCCAAACGCTGTATCAACAACTTCCTTTGAATTTATAGCAAGGAAGATTGCTTTTCTTGCATCTTCTGTAAGTTTATCCTTTGCCGGTCCGTAAGGATTGATCTGAAGATAATTCAGTCTTCCTTCTGAGAACGAACTGACATTGTAGTTATCGTCACTTTCATATTTCTTCAATTCTTCTGGTGTCGTGATTCTCATATACGAGATCTCGCCATTTTCAAATGCGACCTGTTTGGTGCTTCCCGAACCAATTGTTTTCATAACAACTTTCTTTACACTTGGTGTTCCTCTGTAATAATCATCGCGTGCAGTATACACAATGCTGTCATCATTGATTTCATCTACTGTATAAGCTCCAGAAGTAGCCATATCTGTTGAATTAAAATATCCGCTTCCTTCCACCTTTGTATAATCGTTATCAAAAGCATGAGACGGATAAATAATCATTCTTCCGATTGCAGATGTATAAGTAGCATATGCTTCTGGAAGTACAGCTTCGAGTGTTTTATCATCTTTTTTCGTAAAAGTAATATCCTGTTTGTTAATCATTGTATAAGATGATTTTCCACCTGAATTTTCTTCCTGCATAAGCCATCGTAAAAAGAATATCATCAACTGTAACAGGTTCTCCATCACTCCAGTTAGCCTTGTCATTCAGATGAATCGTATATGTTTTCCATCTTCTGAGATATCAAGTTTGTCAGCCAGATAATATTCTACTCCGTCCTTGGTCTCTAAAAATAGTGGTTCATAAATTGGGCGGATCAAAGATGTCTGATCATCACTTGCCGTGTTCGGTTCAAGTGATGTCGGCATATAATTTAATGCGGCTGTAAATGTTCCATCACTTTTTTTAGCTTTTTTCGTCTCTTCCGTCTTTGTACTGCCGTCCTTCTTGTCAGAACTGCTTCCGCATCCGGTAAGCATACCAACAGCCAGAATTCCTGCACACAATAATGCGAGTGCTCTTCTTTTCATTTTCCTTTTTCCTCCATCGTATTTGATTAGATAATCCTTATCGTTAAATATTTTTCTTTATATTAACGACTTTTGAAAATATTATCAAAAAGCCAAATTCTGCACAAATAGCTTTTTTCTATTACTATTTTCTTATTTATTGATAGTATCTATCGTAATTCATAAAACTACCCCCAAATTTGAATCATTTTTTAATGTTTAATACTTATCGAATTTTTCTATAAGAAAAATTCGATTTTTTTTGCAATTTATATGTTTTTTTTGCAATCTTATATTGTATAATATTCTGGGAATATAATGGATTGGATTCATAACAGAAACGCGGGTGAAACATGAAATACAGAGATTCCAATACAACTAATATACAACTTAAACATGTAAAATGTGTACATCATAAGGGTTATTTGAAAGACAACCTTGAAATGACCAAGAAAGAATTTTATGAAATCAGTTTTTGTAAAAATGGGGATTTTATGCTTCGTATCGGTCATAAAAAGAACTTCATTACCAAAGGAGATATCCTTATGACTCCGCCAGGTGTTCCTCACTGTTTTATTTCCAGTGATCTGCTTGGAAATTATTACGACCTTATCACAATCTGGTTAGAAAAGTCCTATATCCTTAATTTAAAAGGTCAGCTTCCGGCACTTGATACACCGGCATTTAATATAGATACCCCTCACATTTTACATACTTCTGAAAACCCAAACGACCTTAAAGAATGTTTTGAACATTTTCATCAGGAATATGCTGCTCAAGGTGATCTCTCGGAGGCTCATGCCTGTGGTATATCGACTTGTCTTCTCGTTAAAATTATAAATTATGCACTTAAATATTCTGACGAATCCACTGAAAACAAGCCTGATATAACAAACCAGCTTGTCAGTTATCTGGATCAACATTTTTTGGAAAGCATCTGTGTGGAGGAACTTGCACACACTTTTCACATGAGTAAAAGCAGTCTGAATAAATTATTTCAAAAGGAGCTCAATACAACCTGCCACCAATATATTTTAAAAAAGCGACTTGCTTTGTCAATCAAACTAATCCGCGATAATGTTCCTTTGAAAAATGTAGCAACCCAGGTTGGTTTTAAAGATTATTCTACCTTTTTCCGAGCTTTTAAAAAATTGTACCAGATTTCCCCGACGGAATGTCAGGCCGAAAACAAAAAAATTTAATCATAATAAAGAGGACGTCCTTCATAATGACGGCCTCTTTTATTATTACTTATAACTATTCATATTCTAACCCTTGATTCCTGACTGTGCCACACCTTCAATAAACTGTTTCTGGAAGATAAAGAACAATACAATGATCGGGATAACCGCCATTACGGCTCCTGCCATTTGCATTGGGTACTTCGTTGTATATTGTCCCTGTAATGTAGAAAGTGCAGGACCAAGTGTCATCTTATCCATAGATGTATTAACGATCAATGGCCACATGAAATCATTCCATGCGAATTTCGCTGTAAAGATTACCAGCGATACGATACCTGCTTTTGTAAGTGGAAGCATGATCTTTCCAAAGATCTGGAAACGGTTACAACCGTCCAGCAACGCCGCTTCTTCCAGTTCCTTCGGCAATGACATAAAGAACTGTCTCAGAAGAAATGTTCCAAATGCACTGAATAAGTTTGGCAGGAACAATGCCGGTATCGTGTCCAGAAGTCCAAGACTCTGAACAATCCGGTACTGCGGGATCAGGAATATCTGACCCGGTACCATAAGTACAGATAACACCAGTACAAAGATTGCATTCTTGAATGGGAATTCGATTCTTGCAAATGCATAAGCTGCCATAGAGCAGAACAGCACCTGTACAACAGTTGTTACCACAGTTGATATAATTGTGTTCAAATATACTCTTCCAAACGGAAGTGCTGTTACGATAGATGAATACGCATCTGTCAGAAACTTCTTCGGGAAAATGGTCGGCGGTATCTGCATGGCCTCTCCGACTGTCTTAAAAGAAGTCAGGATCATCCACACAAACGGAAATACCGTGATCGTAATTCCAAGGAGAAGTAAGATATGTACAATTATTTTTCTTGAATTTTTACTCTTCATTTTTCTTCTCCTCCTCTCTTAATCATAATTTACCCATTTTTTCTGACCGATCATCTGGATCACTGTTACCAGCATGATTACTGCAAAGATCAGAATTGAAATTGCTGCTGCATATCCTTTGTATCCATAATCAAATGCCTGACGGTAGAATAACATAACAACCGTCTGCGTATTTGCATATGCCGGATTCGTTTTTCCGATCATCATATAAATGACATCGAACACCTGGAATCCACTGATGATGGATGTGATCATCACAAAGAAGATCGTTGGTGTCAGAAGAGGAATCGTTACTTTAAAAAATAACTGAATTGGTCCTGCTCCGTCAATCTGTGCTGCTTCGTAATAAGATTTTGAAATTCCCTGCATACCTGCAAGCAGAATGATCATGTTATATCCGACCGACATCCAGAGACCTACGATCATAACACTATATAATGCAATTTTCGGATCTGTCAGCCAGCCGATACCTTTTCCACCCAGTGCACGGATCACACTGTTTAAGATACCCATTTTCTCGTTGTAGATCCATTTCCATACCATGGCAACAGCTGCTGCCATGGTTACGGATGGTAAGAAATACAATGTACGGTAGATAGAGGTACCTTTAATCTTGGAGTTCAGAAGAGTTGCGATCAGGATTGATAAGAACAATCCAACCGGAACCGTAACTACAACGTACTTCAATGTATTTCCAAATGTTTTCAATACTTCGCCATCATGAAATAATTTCTGGTAATTTGCCAGACCGCAAAAAGTTGCGACATTAAATTTACTTACTTCGTTAAAACTAAACCAGATATTCTGGATAAATGGCCAGATATAGAACACCAGAAGGCCGAGGGTAACCGGCGCAATAAATATATACGCCGCAATCCAATCCTTCTTCTCTCTCTTACTCGCCCGTTTTTTCACTACGCCTGTTTTTGATTTACCTTCAGCCATATCTTTTCACCTGTTTCTTACTATTTTTCCTGAAGTAACTTATCTGCCTGTTTTGTCAGACCCTTGCAGACATCTGAAAGTGATTTCTCTCCATTATATGCTTTCTGAAGTTCTGTTGCTTCCAGATCATACAGTTCTGCTGCTTTCGTACATACCGGAAGCGGATATGCTTCATCAGCGTGATTTGTGTAAGCTGCAAGATTGTACTGTGAATTAGCTTCTGCAAAGTATTTCTGTGCATCTGTTCTTGCAGAGATTACAACACCTGTTTTACCCTGGATTTCCTGAGCTTCTTTACTTCCAAGCTAGATAGCGAAATCTTCTGCTGCTTCTTTGTTCTTGCTTCCTTCAAACACTGCATATCCAAGTCCGTTGATGCAGTTGTCTTCTTTTCCGTTGAATGTCGGAATCTCTACGCAATCAACCTTATCTTTGATTGCGTCATTGCTTGCATACTCTGGAACCATGTATGATCCGGCAAAGTTCATTGCAAGCTGTCCACCCTCGAACATCGCATCTGCTGTTGTCTCAGAAAGTGCTGATGCACTTGGAGATAATCCTTCATTGTACATATCGATCCAGCACTGAATACCTTCCTGTGTCTTAGGATCATCATATCCTGTAGACTTCTTATCATCACTTAAGATATATCCGCCATTGGCATATACAGTCTGATAATACCATGTCTGGAAATCAACCGGGCAAGCAAATGGATATACGCCGTCGCCAAGTTTTCCACTGTCTTTTAATGCCTTTGCTGTAGCAATCAGATCATCATAGCTCATGTCATCTGTAGGGTATGGAACTCCGCACTTGTCAAAGATTTCTTTGTTATACCACATTGCATTAGTATCAAAATCTTTCGGCACAGCATAGTTCTTCTTATCACGGACATAGTTATTAACCAGTGTCTCAGAATAGCTGTCCTTGATATCTGAGTCTTTGATCTTATCTGTCAGATCATCCAGGATTCCTCCCTCTACATATGAGTCCAGATGAAGAACGTTCAGCCAGAATACATCCGGAGCTTTTCCGCCACTTGCTGCAGCTTCAAGTTTTGTCCAGTATTCCCCGCCTTTATATGGTGTTAACTGGATATTGATCTTGACATCCGAATTTTCTTTTTCATATGCCTTTACCATTTTCTCCATAGCCGGTCTCTGATTCTCATCCCAGATACCAAAATTTAATTCTGTCTTTCCTCCGGAAGCACTTTCGCCTTTACTTCCGCCACATGCTGTCAGCATCGTTGCACCCAGGGCTACACAAAGTCCCAGAGCTGCTACTTTTCTCATGTTCTTTTTCATAATGTTCACTCCTTCTCTTTTTCTTTATCTTTTGGTTACGTTTTATATGAAGTTCTCCGCCACTCCCGGCATTGAACACATATATTGGTTTTCTTTCTATCGAAATGTTTCAATATCTACCGGCTTTCCGTCATGCAATCTGGAGTATTCCGCCGCCAGTGCACAATAATGACTTTGCAACGATCTGTCCAGCGAAGTAATATAAGTACTTTCCGATTTCTCTCCACTTATAATATCCAAAAATTCTTCCACCATCCGGTTATCTCCACCGCCGTGTCCCGAAAAATCTTCTGACAGTTCTGCAACATTGATAATTTCTTTTGTTCTCTCCGGATCAAAATGCTCAATCCATATCTTGCTTTCCTTTTCATCCGGCTGCATATCTACGATCAGTTCACCTTTGGTTCCCATGAACTTAGCATATCTGGAAGTCTCATAAGTAAATCCGCACATCGTAAAACTCATCGTTGTCCCATCTGTCATATTCATGTTGATCACCTGATGATCCACAACATTATTATCACAATGGAACACACATCTTCCATACGGTCCGGTTTTTAAAGCTTCTTCTATCTTATCTTCTGTTGGTCCGGATGGAACAATTACATCCAGTGGCCATTCTCTGTTACCATTTCTATATCCGATTCTTTTATGATCCAGGTAAATCTTTTCCGCATCAAAGATGCAGTTATCTTTTGCTTTGCATCCTTCCAGACATCTGTCTGTACAACCTTCCGGTGCATGTTCCGTTTTGAAATAATTCAGCTCTCCATAGGATGTAAGTGATCTGCATGTCTTATTTGCAAGCCACAGATACAGATCCATGTCATGACAGCATTTCTGCAGGATCATCGGGCTTGTCTCATCTGAATTTGCCCAGTTGCCTCTGACAAAGCTATGTGCCTGATGAAACCATCCGACATTTTCAATCGACATGATCGAGATCACATCACCTATCGTTCCTGCATCCAGGATTTCTTTCACCTTCTGATAGATTGGTGTATATCTTAGAACATGACAGACAACCACTTCTCTTTTACATTCTTTTGCCACTTCTGAAATCTTTCTGCATTCCTCAAGATCCGGTGAAATTGGTTTTTCCAGCAACAAGTGATAGCCTTTCTTCAATGCTACAATTGCCTGTTCTACATGCTGTCTGTCCTGCGTCGCTATGATCATTGCATCTGCAAGCTTATCTTCCTTTAACATGTCTTCGGCACTTGTATAGCAGCGAGATTCTGGTATGTCATATTCCCTGGCCGTCAACTTTACTTTTTCCGGATCAATATCTGCAATGGCTACAATCTTCATCTTATCCGGATATATCGTAGCAGCTTTTGCATAGGTATCTCTTCCTCTGCTTCCAAGCCCTGCGATTGCAATTGTCATTTGTTTACTCATGACTCTCACGCCTTTCTTTATGCCACGCTCTCAATCGTGTACGTCTGTTGTCTGAAATCAACCGTTACTTTTGTTCCATCTGCAAATGTCGTTCTCTGAACCTGCGGATCTCCGTCCACCATTTCATGATGTACCATCTCACATTTTGCTACTTTTTTATGAAGTTCTGCCACAACTTTGCATCTTTCGATATCTTCTTTGATATGCATCTTTACATTTCCATCAAAAGAGCCATCAAAGTTTGGATATGCCCCATCTCGGATCAGATATGGTGCTCCACCATTTAACAATGCATAAAGCATATAATCTTCTGTATCGTCGATCTTTTCCATCATCCATGGTTCAATGATGCAATCATGGTATACCAGGTTGAACAACGGAACCGGTATTCCGTGTTTCGGGCTTCCCGGCTTACGCAGCATAAAATCATATGGTGCGTAATGACAAAATACCAGGCTTCTTGCACTCCAGTCACTTACTTCTTCGGAACTTGGAAGAATTCCCTTTGACATCAGATAATCGAAGCATCTCGCACGATAATCGTAGCATTCTCTTCTTGTCATGCGATGTCTCGGATTGTCGCACTCATCACCTTCATTACAGGTAAATACATCCAGATAAGCCCCGTCCAGCTGAATGTTATTCTTCTCCAGTTCCTGGAAATTACGCTTTACATAATGTGGAGCCTGTGTTGCGCACAGATAAGACTGTTTACCGCCGGCCCATCTCTTATGTGTCGGAATGGTTCCATCTGTCAGTCTGCATGCATAGTCTTCATCGAAGCTTTCTGCTGCGAAATAATAATCGCGGTATTGATCATGAATTCCAAACAAGTCTCCCTGTTCTTTCATGGTATCTGACAATTCTTTCATTGCTTTCCATCCACCAGCTTCTTCGCAGGCCGGTGTATAATCCGGATGTTTGTTATCATATCCCGGTTCTGCCCAGCCATCCAGATGCAAATATAACTTTCCGGCTCCCAGCTCATGCAGTTCTTTCATCTCTTTTGTTCTGACTGCAAATGGTGTCAGGTTATTGTTCTTATCTGGATTCTCCGGATCAAAGAAATCTGACTCTGGCTGTACGAATGTTTTAATTCCTTTGTGAATGAAGCTACATCCAATCAAATTGTCCACAGAAGCAACTCTCGATGCTTTTTCATTCAGTGTACAAAAATTTCCCTGTTCTCTTACATAATCTCTGTATATCTTACATGCATCGTTGTAATCTCCATCTTCGATCAGTGTATATCTTACAACTCTCTTATATTCCATCTTACCGAGACTTGGTTCGAATCTCACACCTACATGTGTATATGGCCCATTTTCCGGATGCTCTGCCTGATATCCTGCATTCCATGGTGTTGTGCAGATTGCAATGTATCCATTATGTTCCTTGAACTGCGAGAACCAAGGCATGTAACCGCCTGCCGTCTCAAAGTATCCATCAAATGGAATATCTGTAAGTTCTGTCTCCCAGTCATTCGGGATCAAGACTCCCTGCTGCATATTCAATAGTGTATACCAGTCATTCCTTTTTTCTTCCAATTCCAGTTCTCCCGGCCAGAACAATTTTTCCACCGCAAGCCCTTCCTCACAAATCGGAATCCATTCAAAGAAAATGTCTTCTGTACATTCTTCAATCCATGCATAAGTTTCAAATGCATATGGAACTTTTTTTCCTTCTATCTCAAATCCGGCAAATGAACTACGGATTCCCTTTCCGATTCCGTTCTGTACCAGTTCGTGATGGATTTCCAGTGCTTCGTCAAAATAAACGGTTCCTTCTTTGCATTCCATTTTCGGACGGTACTCACTTGTCCAGTTCCATTCGGTATCCCCTTTCCCGAACGAAAACTTTAGATTATTATCATCCATTCTAAGTTGTATTGTGTTAGTCTTTACCTCCAACATATGAACCACCTTTCATTGGCAAATTCGCTAATTTTCTTATTCCTTTTCGTTCATTATATTGTATTCTGCACAAGATTGCTTGACATATTGTCCATGCTTATTGTCATATCATCCACAAGTTGTTATAATATAAGCCAGGAGGGACGCTTATGACTTATGTAAAAACCACATTGCAGCATTCCATCGACATTGATGCGATCATCACACTGCACTATTTTGAATATATGAAAAATTTCGAATTCAAAGGCGAGTCGCATAATTTCTGGGAATTTCTTTATGTCGACAAAGGAACCGTTGCAGTCCGTGCCGATGATACCTGGACAACTCTTTATACCGGTGACATTATCTTTCACCAGCCAAATGAATTCCATGCCATTAAGTCCATCGGGAAAGATTCACCCAATCTGGTCGTCATGTCTTTCACTTCCAGTTCGCAGGCCATGTCTTTCTTCGTAAATAAAAGCTTTACACTCAGTATGGAAGAACGGGCCATGATCTCCAGAATCATCACGGAAGGCCGGCATACGCTTGCAACGCCTATGCACATTCCTTCGGTCGAACAGGTACAGTTAAAGGAACATGCACCTTTTGGCTCCCAGCAGATGATTCTCCTTTATCTTGAGATGTTTCTGATCACCCTGATCCGTGAACATCAGGAAGAGAGCGGCACCTCTATACAGCATAAGTCTTCTCCCGAGAAAGAATCTGCAGAGCAGGAACGCCTCAGCGAAATTCTGAAATACCTCGAATATCACATCTGCGAAAAGCTGACGGTAAAAGATATCTGCAATGAATTCTCCATGTCCCGTTCTTACGTTCAGTTACTGTTTCACGAACAACTAAACTGTGGTGTGATCGACTATTTCAACCAAATGAAGATTCAGCGTGCCAAAGACATTATCCGTGACGGTTCTATGAACCTTACCGAGATTGCTTATTTTCTTTCTTACAGCTCACTGCCATATTTTTCCAAGCAGTTCCGTCTTGCAACCGGCATGTCACCTTCCGCTTATGCATCTTCCATAAAAGGAATTACCGATGCTGTCTACGAGGCAGAAGAGCGAAACCGCGATCTATAATCACTCATAAAAAAATGGCGCAACAAGGCTTATTCATCACACCCCATTGTGCCATTTTTTATTATTTCATTTTTATTTTCAGTCTATTGTCTAAAACTCTGCCTTTAAAAATGCTTCATAGCATCTTACTGCTTCATATATGTCTGCCTTGCTCGTCGTCTCCCACGGTGCATGCATTCCAAGGACTGCCACACCGCTATCGATAACTTCCATGCCGTACACACTCATCAGATAAGCGATCGTTCCTCCGCCGCCTACATCAACACGACCAAGTTCTGCTGTCTGGAAATGCACCTTTGCATCTTCCATGATCTTTCTTAACTGAGCCACGTATTCCGGATTGGCATCATTGGAACCGCTCTTTCCTCCCGAACCTGTATACTTGTTAAATACCGGTCCACATGCAAGAAAGGCCGCATTCTTTTTCTCATATACATCCTCATACATCGGATCAAATCCCGCACTTACATCAGATGAGAGCATCTTGGAATTTGCCAGCGTCCTTCTGAGAACAATGTCATTATATTCAATCCCTTCATTCAAAAGAATGTATTCCGCAACTGCATTTTCGAAAAACCTGGATGTCATACCACTCGCACCCGTACTTCCAATCTCTTCCTTGTCAACCAACAGACAGCAGGCAGTTCTCGTAACCTCTTCTGCTTCCAGTATTGCAAACAACGAAGTGAATGCACACACTCTGTCATCCTGTCCATATGCCAGAATCATACTGTTATCCAGTCCACACTCTCTGGCTTTTCCTGCCGGCACAATCTCTAATTCTGCCGAGAGGAAATCTTCCTCTTCGATATCATATTTTTCTTTCAGAAGATTCCTGATTCTCCGTGTCACCGCATCCTCTTCTCCGTCCTCCGGACGGTTGCCGATCAAAAGATCCATCTGTTCCCCATCGATGAAATCTTTTGCCAGCTTTTCTCTCTGCTTTGCTCCCAGATGCGGAAGAAGATCATTGATCACAAGCACCGGGTCTGTCTCTTTTTCCCCCACACAGACCTCCACTTTTTTCCCATTTTTCTTAATCACTACACCGTGAAGCGCAAGCGGAATTGAAAGCCACTGGTATTTTTTAATACCTCCGTAATAATGCGTATCCAGAAAAGCCAGTCCTTCATTCTCGTATAACGGATTCTGTTTGACATCGATTCTCGGCGAATCAATGTGTGCGCCAAGAATATTCATCCCCTCTTCAACCGGCGCAGTTCCTGCATGAAAAAGTACAATGGCTTTCCCCATATAATCCATATACACTTTATCTCCGGTGCGAATCTTCTTTCCTGCCTTGATCAACTGTTTCATATCTTCGTATCCCTGAGCTCTGGCAAGTTCAATGGTTTTCTGTACACACTCCCGTTCTGTTTTTCCTTCATCTAGACATACACGATATAACGCATTGGTTCTTTCCAACTTCTCCAGCTGTGCCTCGCTATATGTCTGCCATAAATTTTTACGTTTCATAACTTCTGATTTCACCTCTTTCTCCTTTTATTTAAACTGTATTATAAACCATGTCTTTTAAAATTGTATTATACTTTTGTCCATTGAAATTGTAGGATCGTCCAATATTCTATAAAAAATTCTCTTTTTAACCATATTCCCTTTGCTTTTTATTTTTCTGTGCTGTATGATGTGGGATAAAAAAGGGGGCACTCTATCATGGAATATTCTGGTGTTAAGTTACATAATTCTATTACTGTCGGAAAGATATTCAGTATTCATTATTTTGAATATATGAGTAACTTTAAATTCTCTGGTGAAGCTCATAATTTTTGGGAATTTGTATATATTGATAAAGGCGAAGCCGGTATAACTCACAATAAATCTTATACAGTACTACACAAAGGGGAACTTTTCTTTCATAAACCCAATGAATTTCACAGTGTCCGGGCAACAGGCACGATTGCACCCAATCTTATTGTTATATCTTTTGAGTGCAATGACAAGGCAATGAACTTTTTTCAACAATCGTCGTATGAAAATTGATGAAACTGCACAAACATTGCTCGCCAATATTATCATCGAAGCAAAACGTTGTTTTAACTGTCGTCTAGACGATCCTTATCTTCAAAATATGCCTTTAAAAGACACAGACATTTTTGGGTCACAACAAATGATTCGATTATATTTGGAACATTTTTTGATTCATTTAATCCGATGTTACTCTCAATCTTTCCTGCAACACAAAAAGCTTTCAGAAGCAAAGCTTCCGAAAGCTACAAAAACAAATAATGACACTGAAACATTCAATAAAATCATTGATTATCTCAACCGGCACATAACATCACATGTAACTATTGACTTGATTTGCAAAGACAATCTAATTGGTCGTTCCCAATTACAGAAATTATTCAAGGAACAATGCAATCGGGGTATTATCGAATATTTTTCAATATTGAAAATCGAAGTTGCCAAAGAACTGATCCGAACCAATCACATGAATTTTACACAGATTTCTGCACATCTTGGTTACACCTCTATTCATTATTTTTCCAGGCAATTCAAAAAAATTGTCGGAATGACACCTTCTGAATACGCTTCTTCTGTCAAAGCAATAGCAGAAGGAAACGCAAACTAATCGTCTTCTATGACTGTTATTTAATTTGCATGAAATTCATAGCGGAAAGGAAGTATCTGCTTTCCTCCATACAATTCATGATTCAGGATCTCCCAGAGATCCTGGATACTGTCTTCTCCTTCTCTTACATCATCAACCACAATTCCTTCTTCACTGTTCAGCAATTTATCCGCTTCTTCAAGCCTTCCTGTCTTCACAAGCCCCAGTGCATAATAATATTGCACCCGCCCGATGGATTTCATATCTTCATCCATAACAGCATACTGCTGTAAAATTGCCCTATATGCTTCGCATTGACTCAAAATTTTAAGTCCTTCTTTCTGATATGACAGACAGTGTCTCTTAAGTTCCATTCCTCTTTGTGCATACAATGCCGCAAGATTTTTATTTCCTTCATGAATACTTAAACATGCCAGTCCATGCAGTGCCCATGCGTTCTCCTGAAGTTTCAACGATGTCTCATACATTTCTTTTGCAATTTTATCATTTCCTTTTCGGAATTCAAGAATTCCAAGATGATAATATGCATACCAGTTTTCATAATTCGGTGCTAATGGTTCAGCGTCGTCTGTTTCAGATAAGCCAGAAATTCTTCTCCACTCCAGAAATGCATCCGGTTTCTGCCTCTGGTCCGGACAATGAAGCTCTCCTGATCTCAAAAAAATGTTCCCACTTTTCCATACTTTCCGTTTTCTTTACAAATTTCAAATGACCCGTTCTTGCGTACTCTTTGCGAAATGCACCATAACCACTTCCCGGAGTAATCAGTTCTGCCTCTGTTAATGCCATCTTTTTTGTTTTCTTCAATTCTTCTTCCAGTTTCCCGATCAGCTGAGTTTTTTGCAGATAGTCTGTTATGTATCTTTTTCTTTCTTCAAATGATTTATCATATATCTCTGCAGTCAGTTCTTCTGAATATGCCGGTCCGTAACATTCCATCCATTCCCACGCAGTGTGTGGTGCCATCGGAATACATCCATACTGTGTCTTTCCAAGTCCCGCCTGGATTTCTACATAGCGCCCTGCATCTTTTGTCAAAAACTCCTGCCAGTGATCAGATGCTGCATTACTTCCCCATGAAAACAGTTTTCTTCCTTTCAGTCTTCCTGTCGAAAACTGTAAAAGCCCTTTTCCGTTTTTATCTACATTTACAATATATTTCGGCTCGTTTTCCGGGATATTAAAGAAATAATCAATACTCCGTGGAATTTTCTGATAATCCGAAACATCCACACCATCCACTTCTGGCAAAGATACTTTACGACATTCAACACCTGTTCCTGCGTATGCTTCTGATGCAGGAACTGTTATGTGTCCCTGTTCATACTCTGGAACTGCCATATTGCTCCACCAATACATCGGAATCACTTCCGTACTTTCATTCACTATTCTCATTCTGCATTTCAAATATGAACAATCATCATCCAGCCAAAAATCCATCTGCCATGTTACCCCTCTGATTCTTTCATACTCATACATTCTCAGTACCGGTTCTCCTTCATCGGTATGTGTCTCTGCAACATATAATGGTTCTGTCGTATACGGCTGATGTCCTATAATGCCAAGATTCCATTCCACGCCTCCCGAAAACCAGGCATTTCGTACCGCCAGGTTACTGAACTGTAATACGTCATTCGTATAAAGCAGATTCCTGTTTTCATTTTTATCCCAAAGTTCCCATAATCTTCCACCATAATCTGGAAGAAATACTGCCTTGAGCTGATTATTTTCCAATACTGCCGTACGAATTTGCTTTTCTTTCAATTGCCTTTTGTAATTATTTCTCTGACGATATGGATAAGAATCCGCTACTTTCCCATATCCTTCATAAATTTCATCTGTTTCATCCAAATAAAACTTTAACGAATTCTGCAGAATCCGTTCTCCAAGAAGATCTGGTACACATGACTCTTCTCCCAAATCTGCTGCAAGCATATTTTTCCATTCAAATCTTAATTCTGACATAATTTTTCCTTTCTTCGCTTCAAATAAAATCCACAGGACTTGCCAGTGGCAGTTTCTCCCGTATGCTTTAATATAAAAATGAAGCTGTCAACCATGACTACCTCCTTACATGGTATAACAGCTTCACCACCTTTCTACTACAAGGTTCTCTCTATCCCTTGATTCCTCCCGTTACTCCACCTATAATCTTCTCTGATAAGAAGAGATACAGAATAAAGGTCGGCAGGAATACAATAACAACTGCTGCAAACATTCCTGCCCAGTTGCCTGTATACTGCATAGACTGGAGCATTCCGTACAATCCAACCGCTACCGGCCGTAATGTATCGTTGTTTGCAAAGATCAATGACAGGAAATATTCATTCCAAATATTGATAAAATTGAAAATCGTAACTGTGACGATTCCCGACTGAGCCATCGGGAACATAATCTTCCAGAATGTCTTCGTTGGAGGGCAGCCATCAATTGCAGCGGCCTCTTCATATGTTCGAGACAGGTTCGAGAAGAATGTCAGCAGAAAAATTGTTGTATATGGAATGTTGATTCCAATATACAGAAAGATCAATGTTACTTTGCTGGCAAATACACTGTTCAAGATTCCAAGATTGGCAACGATACTAAACAGCGGAAGCACGATCATGGTGATCGGAATTCCCATTGCCGATACAAAACTTGTCTGAATGATTTTATTTCCCAGAAATGTGAATCTCGCCAGTACATATGCTGCCGGCGCACAGATCAGGATCAGCAGGAAACATGATATCAGGGAATATAACATTGAGTTCATAAAGAACGTTGCCACACCACCAGATCCCCATGCCTGTATATAATTTTCAAAATGCAGTCCTGTAGGGAACTTTAATGCTTTTCCTGCGAAAATGTCAGTTGTTGTTGAAAGACTCGCTGCAAGAATCCATCCAAGCAGCATAAATGTAAAGATAACCCACAAGATGATCACGATATATCCAGGAGCCAGTTTCATTTCTTTTTTCCAGTTAATTTTCTGTCTTACTTTTTTTCTTTTTCCATAACTGCTCCTCCTTTCTAAAATTCAAGGTCATCATCTTTGATCAATTTGTTACAGATTGAGAATACGATCACTACACATACGCACAGAATAATACCGATTGCAGCTCCATATCCTGCATTTCTCTCTGTCACCGCATTACCTGCGCCAAATGTATGCATATACATATACTGTACCGGTACGATTGTTGCCTTATCTGCCGTAACCGTTGAGAATAATTGCGACCATACAAAGAATGCTGCTGTACTTACTGTCCACATTGTAATATTTGTTTTAAATACACCTTTTAAAAGAGGCACTGTCATATAGCGGAACTGCTGCGGTTTATTCGCACCGTCAATTGTTGCCGCCTCAAAAAGATCTGGGCTGATTCTTTCGATTCCGCTCATCCAGATCAACATATGATATCCAATCATTCCGAAGCAGTATGCAAAAAGCAATGCCCAGAACTTGTGATCGGAATCCAGCCATGGAGTTTTCGCAAGTTTGTGTAATCCAAGCGAATCCAAAACGCCCTTTAAAAGTCCGAATTTAGAACTGTATACATACTGCAGCCACATGGTTGCAAGCGCTACCGCACTTACGATATTCGGAAGATAGATGATTGCACGGAAGAATTTCTTTCCGCGTATTCCACTTGTCAGGATTACTCCGAATAACAGGGACACCGATAATACGATGATTCCACCCAATGCCCATATTTTCAAAATGTTCATCATTGCTGTTTTAAAGATCGCTGTCGTAAACAACTTCTGGTAGTTGCCCAATCCAACAAATGTCCACCATTCCATTGTATCCGTTACTGACTCGATCTTATACATACTCATCATAATGGTTCTGATAATCGGATACAGGAATACTATGAGGAAGATGATTACTGCCGGGGCAAGAAACCCAACGATCATTTTTTTATTCTTCTTCACGTATATGCCTCCTTTTACTAAAATATGGTGGCCGCGTAGTAACCGCCCTGCCACCATATTGATCACTATCTAGTCTCTTTTCTTTACTGTCTGATTTTATTGTCCTGCTGCTTCTTTCATTGCTTTGATGAATCCTGCTGCGTCCAGTTTGCCTGAAGCAAGTTTCTGTGTGTTTTCCTGAAGCACAGGTGTGATATCATTGTTGCTTTCTACACCTGCTGCCCAGTCATAGAAAGTTGTTGTTGCATCGAATGCTTCTTTTACTCCTGAGAGTTCTGTCGGCCATGCATCCGAATTTGCTTTGTCAGTTGGGATACAAAGAGCATCTTCTGTCATCTTCTTATCATACTCACCTGTTGTAATGTACTCGATAAGCTGGAATGCTTTATCTGCCATCTTAGAATCCTTGTTAATTGCAAGTACCTGGTTTGCAATGTTGTTAGCTGTATTATCATCTTTTCCGTCTGGAACTGATGGATAATTGAAGTAACCCCATTCAAGATCATCTGCTACAGAATCTTTTGCTTCATTTGGAAGCCATGATCCACAGATAACGATTGCTGCATCACCAGGAGCGAATTCCTGATTCTGTCCTGCTGGATATTTGTTTGTTGCGATATTTTTTGAGAAATAACCTTTCTTAGCGAAATCAGCAAAACTTTCTGCTGCTGCTTTAACTTTTTCATCATCCCATGTTACAGATTCGCCATTGTATTCTTCTCCCGTTACCAGAGATTTTACTCCATCCTGTCCGATATATCTTGCAAAATGATATCCGATAAATGATGTCAGATAAGCATCATCTGCTGTAATTGGTGTTATTCCTGCTTCTTTTAATTTTGCACAAGCTGCATCTAATTCTTCCCATGTAGTTGGTACGGATTCGATTCCTGCTTTTGTAAATAATGTCTTATTGTAGAAGAAACCAAAGATAGATGGCTGATATGGAATGCTGTGTAATGCATCATCTCCATCGTGTGTCTGACCATATGCGTTACGTGCAATCTTGAACAATGTCTCATTGCCGTGCTCAGATTCATAATCCTTAGCCATATCTTCCAGATCTAATAAGTATTTTCCCCAACTTCCGTTTACACGGTTAACATCTTCATCAAACAAATCAATCTGCTGTTTTGCGCTCAAAGCCGGCTCAAGTCCCTCTCTCTGTCCGGTACGTCCCTTGAACTGTACATCAACCTTAACACCAGTATCTTTTTCATACTTACTGATAGCTTCCTTGATAACCTTTGCCTGTGGTTCATCCTCACTCCACATAGCCCAGTATACAAGTTTGTCCCCACCTTTGCTGCTTCCACTGTCTGAACCTGATTTACTTCCGCATCCTACAACCAGTGAAGCTGCCATTGCCACGCACAGAAGTGCGCTCACAATTTTCTTTTTCATAACACGTTTCCTCCTATTTCGTATCGTTTGTTGTTAAATCTATTCTAATACAAATTTGCACAAAAATCTTTGTCTTATAGAACTCTAAATTTGCACTATCTGCATTAGTTGTTTGATTTTCGAACAAATTTATTGTATCATATTGTGTAGATTTTACAAAATATTATTTTCGCAGACTCGTCTTTATTTGTAAAATATACTGTAAAACATATACGCAAAGGAGAATAAGCATGGCATACTACGGAGTGGATTTACATAATTCTATTACTTTAGGACGAATCTTCAGTATTCATTATTTTGAATATATGAGTGATTTCAGCTTTGAAGGAGAATCTCACAACTTCTGGGAGTTTGTCTGTGTCGACAAAGGCGAGGTTGATGTAACCAGAGAAAAAACGCATATGATATTAAAAAAAGGAGATCTTGTTTTTCACAAGCCCAATGAATTTCATAATGTTAAAGCGACCGGCAATATTGCACCCAATCTGGTTGTTATTTCTTTTGAATGCCATGATGATGCCATGTACTTTTTCAATGACAGAATCTTGCGGATTGATGAGATAGAGCGTAATCTGCTTGCCAACGTTATAATAGAGGCCAGACGCTGTTTTGACTGCAGACTGGATGATCCTTATCTACAGAATATGCCTTTAAAAGATTCTAATACATTTGGATCTCAGCAGATGATCAGACTCTATCTGGAACATTTTCTGATCCACCTGATCCGCCGCTATTCCAATCCTGTCGTGCTTCAGAAAAAGCTTTCAAAAGTAGATGCCCCAAAAGCTACAAAAAGTAAAAGCGATGCCGAAGTTTTCAATCGTGTTACCGACTACCTGGAAAGCCATCTGAATACGCATGTTACCATCGATCAGATCTGCAAAGACAATCTGATTGGACGTTCACAGCTCCAGAAGATTTTCAAAGAACATTGTGATCTTGGAATCATTGAATATTTTTCAATGCTGAAGATCAATGCTGCAAAAGAATTAATACGTACCAAGCAATTAAATTTTACCCAGGTTGCAGAACACCTTGGGTATACCTCCATCCATTATTTTTCCAGACAATTCAAAAAAGTAGCCGGGATGACGCCATCTGAGTATGCATCTTCGATTAAAGCTATGGCGGAGGGGGAATTCAAATAATTTTTCTTGGGGTTTAATTTATTAACTGGGGAAGCGGCCTCTCAGTCCTTGAAGGAAACAATAGATAAGGCTTCTTGTTCAGGTTCCATACCATAAGAAACACTAAGAGAGTCAGAATCACCTAAAAGCAAAGGAACTA
>ENA-OPYX01000112-OPYX01000112.1-human-gut-metagenome-genome-assembly--contig:-NODE-112-length-44782-cov-4.138999_pt1 | contig 44782 bp, 40 predicted proteins | sample MGYA00242639_ERZ504486 | MGnify/ENA primary metagenome ERZ504486 (study PRJEB26092, sample SAMD00036296) | human gut metagenome | host: Homo sapiens | study: EMG produced TPA metagenomics assembly of... | reverse complement strand
ATACACCTATATATTTTTTTGTGCGTTTTTTTCTTTTCGAACCGTTTCTGCCCGGTATGACCTGCCTGACATAATATTTTTACCATGTATCACATTCAAATTTTCATGGAACATGTCGATAAGAAAACGAATGTAATGACAACTTTTGTCAGGTTTTTGAATAAAAAAATATTGCAGAATTCCACAAATATGATAAAATATATATGGTTGGTTTTTTAACCTTATGTTACAGTTAATACATTTCACACAGGAAAGAGAGATTTTGTATATGAAAATGAAACGTGAAGATGTCCGTAATATTGCCATTATTGCACACGTTGACCACGGTAAAACAACACTGGTCGATGAGCTGCTAAAGCAGAGCGGCGTATTCCGCGCGAATCAGGAAGTTCAGGAACGTGTCATGGACTCCAATGATATCGAGAGAGAACGTGGTATCACGATCCTTTCAAAAAAACACAGCCATTACCTATAAAGGTACAAAGATCAATGTCATCGATACTCCTGGTCATGCGGACTTTGGTGGTGAGGTTGAGCGTGTCCCTTAAAAAATGGGTAAAACGGTGTTATCCTTGTCGTTGACGCATTCGAGGGTGTTATGCCTCAGACCAAATTCGTACTGATGAAAGCATTAGAACCTTTTCTCTTTCCGGGTTTATCGTAATGCTTTTGAAATAAAGTAGACCGTCCCGGGAAGCCCGCCCGAACGAGGTTGTCGATGAAGTACTTGAGTTATTCATGGACTTAGACGCATCCGATGAGCAGTTAGACTGTCCGTTCCTGTTTGCATCTGCAAGAGACGGCTATGCCGTTCGCGAGATCGGAGATCTTGTAAATAACAAAAAAGATATGACACCTCTGTTTGAGACTATCATTGATACATTCCGGCTCCAGAAGGTGATCCGGATGCAAACACACAGGTACTCATCAGTACCATCGATTACAACGAGTATGTCGGACGTATCGGTATCGGTAAAGTCGACAACGGATGCTTAAAAGTAAATCAGGAAGCTGTTGTGGTAAACCATCATGAACCGGACAAACAGAAAAAAGTCCGCATCAGCAAATTATATGAATTTGACGGCTTAAATAAAGTAGATGTCGCAGAAGCAAAGATCGGATCGATCGTAGCAATCTCCGGTATCGCAGATATCCACATCGGAGATACGATCTGTGCACCGGAAAATCCGGTTGCAATACCGTTCCAGAAGATTTCTGAGCCTACGCTTTCCATGAACTTCATGGTAAACGACAGCCCGCTCGCCGGACAGGAAGGTAAATTCATCACTTCCCGCCATTTAAGAGACCGTCTGTTCAAAGAATTAAATACCGATGTTTCTCTGCGTGTAGAAGAGACAGAGAGTCCGGACTGCTACAAAGTATCCGGCCGTGGTGAGCTTCACTTATCCGTTTTAGTTGAGAACATGCGCCGTGAAGGTTATGAGTTTGCAGTCAGCAAAGCAGAAGTTTTATACCACACAGACGAGAACGGTAAAAAGACAGAGCCTATGGAGATCGCTTACGTCGATGTCCCGGATGAGTTTACCGGTACTGTTATCGATAAATTAAGCCAGCGTAAAGGTGAGCTTGTCAATATGAAACCGATCACCGGCGGTTACACCCGTCTGGAGTTTAATATTCCATCCCGTGGTCTCATCGGTTACCGTGGAGATTTCATGACAGACACCAAAGGAAACGGTATCATCAATACCATTTTCAACGGCTATGCTCCTTACCGTGGTGAGATCGCATACCGTAAACTTGGTTCCCTGATCGCATTTGAATCCGGCGAATCCGTAACTTATGGTCTGTTCTCTGCCCAGGACCGCGGTACTTTATTTATCGGACCTGGCGAAAAAGTTTATGCCGGAATGGTCATCGGTTCCTGTGCAAGAGCTGAGGATATCGAGTTAAACGTATGTAAGAAAAAACATCTTACCAATACACGTTCTTCTTCTGCTGATGAAGCACTGACACTGGTTCCGCCAAAAGTTTTAAGCTTAGAGCAGGCGCTTGACTTCATTGATGTCGATGAGCTTCTTGAGGTAACACCGGAGAGCCTTCGTATCCGTAAGCGTATCTTAGACCCAACCTTACGCAAACGTGCTAATATGAAAAAATAATCATTTTATTCTCATGAATCACAAAAAGATGATCCGCACTGTTATAGTTACGGATCATCTTTTTTGTTTTATGCTGGCAGGCTCATCTGGAAAATATAGCATATATCGTTTTCACGGCTCTTTTTCCATCCCTGCATCATAAAATGCCCGGCTGTTCTTTCCGTTTTTCTTTACTTTATACATTGCATGATCCGCCGCAGCGATCACTTCTGTACTGTTCTTTCCATCTTTCGGATACACCGCAATGCCGATACTCGATGCCAGATACTGCTCTCCACCGGCAATCCGATAAGGTATTTTAAATGTGTCTAAAATCTTCATTGCATAGGAATCTATCACTTCTTTCTGACCGCTTTGCACAATTGCAACAAATTCATCCCCCGCCAGCCGGTAAACCTCGAATACGTCATCCACCAGTGCTCCGGCACGCGCAGCCATTTCCTTAAGCACCGCATCCCCTTCGTTGTGTCCATAGACATCATTGATCCGTTTAAAATTATCCATATCAAACATGATCAGACCAAACGGTTCTTTTTCCCTGATCCGGTACTGTAAATCTTCCATAAACACACGCCGGTTCAAAAGTGAAGTCAGCGCATCATAGCGCGCTATAAAATTTAATTTTTTATTGAGCGAGCTGATCGTATCGTTTACTTTTCTTTTATGCATATTATCCCGGACAAGCCAGATGATAAACAAAACCATGATCCCACCGATCACAGATGTGATACGGATCACTTTTCCATACTGCTCCATAAAAGTTTCTTCGTGATTGATGATCTTTGCATCATCCGGTAACATGCTGCGCGAAATTCCAAAGCGCTTCATAACCGTCTCATCAAAGCAATATGTCATCGGTGAATCTGTTATGACATCCATATTCTCACATGGTTCACCATTTAAAATTTTAAGAGCCATCTCCCCGGCGATCTCGCCCATCTCTTCATGGGAAACGATCTCACCTCCAAGCAGTCCTTTCCCCATACCTATCGATATACCGGAAAACATGGGAATATGTGCCCGGCTGCTCAGCATCTGGACAGACTCTGCCGATGCATAAACATTTCCATCCTTATCATTACTGCATAAAATATATAAAAGAATCGTACTCTCATCGAAAGATTCTACGCTCTTAATCAGATCTTTCTGTGAAAATTCTGATGCATTGATATCACTAAACTCCAGATCCGGAAATTCATCTTTGTAAGATAAAATTCCTTTCTTGCACTAAGCCCGGTTACCGTATTGTCAACAATTGCAACAATATGTGCTGCTTCCGGATATATCATTTTTGGCAAGTGCTATGGTATTTCCATAAGTCTGATTTTCTATGATTCCTGTTACATTGGGATTGTAATCCATCGCCAGCGCTTTTGAAACATTATTGACCCCTTCAAAAACAATCGGCGTATTCCCAAAAATTTTCCGATATACAAGCACAAAATTATACGCCGCATCATCTCCCACTATGACCACGTCATAAGCTGGTACCTGGCTTAAATAATAACTCAGGCTCTTGTAAAATAAATGTACATTTTCCGCTGTATCGACATTCTTAGTATCCATAAACTTATAGTCTATGGTCACATCATCCCCCAGTGATTTTCTGATTCCATCAATCTGCTGTGGAATCGTCTCCCATGCATAGGAATAGGAACTGATGAACAGCACACGTCCTCTTCCTGTTTCTTTTGCATTGACCGGAAAACTTCCCCCTATCCATAGCAGTACAAAAAGAAGTGCTGCCAAAATACAGCCTTTCTCTACTTTATGATTTTTCATATGTGTCCCCCGATTTTTATGCAGCATAACTTTCATTCTGTATGTTTAGATTTTAATTTCCTTCAAACTATAATCTAAATTTTCCACCCAATTGTATAAAAAAGTCAACATAATTCATCATTTTTTGTCACTTTTTTCCAATTTTTCTTTCTGTTTTTTCGCCCGCTGTAAATAATTTTCCTTCATATCAAAAGTCCTCTTCCACTCTTTCGTTCCTTTCATCTTTGTGCATCTTCGGAACTGGTTTTATATAAAACCGTGTCAGATTATAACAGTTCCATACCCCAAATCTTCATGCCCCAATCTCTCCCTCCAACTCCTCATCAAGATCAGTTCGAGTCCGTAATGAAGATGTACAGTATCTATATTGTTGACATTTTCTTTTGTACTGTAACCGGTGTGCCCCATATAGCCGATCACATCCCCTGCCGTCACAAGATCTCCCTCTTTTAATTTTGCCTGATATGGGTAATCCTGACGCAGATGCGCATAATAATAATATCTCTTTTTATCCGGACTGCGGATTCCAACACGCCAGCCTCCGTACTGATTCCAGCCCAGAGCCTCCACATATCCTGTTTCAATGCAGATCACAGGCGTACCGATCTGTCCCATCATATCATGTCCTAAATGCTGTCTTTTATATCCATAGCTTCTCGACACGCCAAAATCATCATAATCACTGTACGGAAATCCCTTTGCGATCGGGGAAAATGCTTTCAGTCCATATTTTTTCACATAGGGACCACCCTCACTCTCCTGTATCTCATACTCGCCGACCAGACCGCCAAGCACCGCCGAATATGCCTCCTTATAATAGGAAAAATACTTGAGCTTCTCTGCCGCCTCATCAAATGTCAGCTCCTTATTTTTCACTTTCTCTGCCGCCTCATTCAGTTCTGACACTGCTGTCGCGCCAAACTCCCCGCCATTTTTCGCTGCCACATAAGAAAGTAAGTCGATCCAATCGATATGCATTTCACTTCCATATGTGTCCACGTCACACTCATATGCCTTGCACAACGCCTCATAAGACACATTAAAATCCACCCACCGGATCGTCCCGTCCGATGTGGCAGTAACTGTTTTCCCCCCTGTTCCTGCCGTATTTTCCCATAAAAGAAAAGCAGCCATAAGAAGGATGACTCCCTCTAAAATAATGGCTGCTTTAATACGCTGACACCAGGTTTTCCTGCCTGCTGATATCATGTTCATGACACTCCTCCTACCCTGCCATTCTTTTCCATTCATTATATGAGGCGGGATGAAAAATAATCATGCATTTTTATTATTTACTTTCCTGGCACGCACTGCACATTCCATACAAAATTGAATTTTTGCACTGCAGTTCAAACCCGTGATCTTTTAAAATGTGCTCTGAGATTTCATCCATAAACTCACATTCCAGATGGATGATCTTCCCACATTTCACACACTGCAGATGCAGATGTTCCTCACAGTGGTGTCCTAATTCCACATACTGATATACCGCCTGATTGCCCTTTTCGGCAACGTATTTGATTACCGTGCCATCCTTTGCCAGCTTATCTAAATAACGGTAGATCGTCGTGATATTGACCTCACAGTCCTGCGCTTTCAGATAATGGTCGATATCCGCCACAGCGACTGTCCGGTCACTGTTCTTCTTTAAAAATTCCAAAATCTTTTTACGGCTGATCGTCGCATAACCACTTCCCGGCATATTCCTCGTCCCTTCCTGTTTCCTTTATTTAAAACACAATCCCACACACTCTTATGATAACACCCCAGAACACGCCAAGTCCATACAAAGCCGCAACAATTCCGGCATTCTGCTTCCAGTCACGGTTCAGACGGAACAAAACTAACAGTCCGACGCCGGCATTCACAAGCAGTCCAGACATCATGGCGCCCGCTCCGATGATACCGCCTAAATAAAGTTCTGTGATCACAACTGAGGATGCACAATTTGGGATCAGTCCGACAAGTGCTGCTACTGCCTCACCCACAAGCGGCATTGCAGTAAAAAAGCCTGCAAGTGTATCTTCCCCGATGAACCCGATCACTACATTTAAAAGGAAAGAAATGATCAGAATATACGCAAAAATCTTTAAGGTATGTTTGAATGCAGACCGGAAAATGCCGTCCTCGCAGCTGCAGTGTTCTTCCTCACATACCACATGGATGTCCATTTCTTTTTCATGCTTTTTCATCACACCCACATATAAAAACTCCACAACAAGTCCGGAAATCATACCAATGATGACCTTAGCTGCAAGGATCTTAACGATCACGACAGGTGCAACCGCCTCTGAGATCATGATCGGAAGCATCTCATCGGAGGTCGATAAGAAAATCGCAAGCAGTGTTCCGACTGTGATCACATGTCCCGCATAGAGGCTTGACGCCGCTGCAGAAAAGCCACACTGTGGGATCACTCCAAGCAATGCACCCCAAACAGGGCCGCTTTTTTCCAGCGCTCCTGATACGGTTCTTTGCCTTTCCTCCAGTCTTATGCTCTAACTCTTCCATCAAAAGGTATGTGATAAACAAAAACGGAAGTAATTTTACACTATCTAATAAAGTATCTAAAATAATATCTAACATATTGCGCCCCATTTCCTACATGACATGTATGTCGATTTCTTACATTTGCGACCAATTCGTATTTGCAATCAGTTTGTATTTGCAACTTGTTTGCATTTTTATTATACGCAGAAATATCAGAATGTCAAGCTTTTCCCGAAAGAGATTTTGATTCATAGGATGTAATTTCCTATGAATCAAAAAAAATTAGAGGCAAGCTCCATGCTCTGCCCCTGTTTTTCATCCATATTAATAAATTTTAGATATCATCTAAAGATTCTTTTATCTTATCCATGAATCCTTTTTTCTTTTTCGGCTTTTCTGCTGTACCAGTGCCCTCTGCTGACTTCTTTAATGTATTACCGGTAACTTCATCAAACTTACGCAATGCCTCTTTTGCTTCTGCATTTAAGGAAGCCGGAACCTGAACCACCAATGTAACATAATGGTCACCACGCACTGCTTTGTTTCGCAGAGACGGTACGCCTTTTCCCTTCAGGCGGATTCTTGTGTCTGTCTGTGTTCCTGCTTTTACCTCGTATAAGACGTCTCCATCCACGGTGTTGATACGCACCTCACCGCCTAATGCCGCCTGAGCAAAGGAAATCGGCACGGTAGAATAAATGTTCATATCCTGACGCTGGAAGATCGGATGACGTGATACAACTACCTCTACTAGCAGATCCCCACGCGGTCCGCCGTTGATACCCGGTTCCCCTTTTTCACGGATCCTTACACTCTGTCCATTGTCAATTCCCGCAGGGATCGATACCTGGATTTTCTTTTTATTTGAGATATATCCGGTTCCACGGCAATCCGGACATTTATCCTTGATCATCTTTCCGGAACCACCGCAGTCCGGACAGGTCTGTACATTCTGTACGGTTCCAAAGAAGGACTGCTGGGTAAATACGACTTTACCTTTACCACCACATTTCGGACAGGTCTCTGGTGTGGTTCCCGGTTTTGCACCGGTACCATGACACTTCTGGCACTCATCCTTTAAGACCATCTCGATCTCTTTCTCACAGCCAAATACAGCTTCCTCAAATGTAATACGGACACTGGTGCGCAGATTCTGTCCTTTCATCGGACCATCGTTGCCACGTCTTCTGGATCCGCCGCCAAAGAAATCTCCAAAAATATCTCCAAAGATATCTCCCATATCCATACCGGAGAAATCAAATCCTCCTGCTCCGCCGGCACCACCATCAAATGCTGCATGACCAAACTGATCGTACTGTTTTCTCTTTTCTGCATCACTGAGCACAGCATATGCTTCCTGCGCTTCCTTGAACTTTGCCTCCGCTTCCTTATCTCCAGGGTTCATATCCGGGTGATACTTTTTGGCAAGCACACGGAACGCTTTTTTGATCTCAGCATCTGTTGCCGTTTTACTCACGCCTAAGACTTCATAATAATCTCTCTTATCTGCCATAACGTTTTCCTCTCTCAAACTGCATACAGGGTTTCCGGGAAAACCCCCGGAAACCCCGTTGTATTTTTACTGTTTTGCGATGATTAAACTTCCTTGAAGTCTGCGTCTACGACATCATCATCTGCGGAAGATGCACCTGCCTGTGCGTTGCCGCCCATACCGCTCATATCAGGACCTGCACCAGCTGCTCCCTGCGCTGCCTGAGTCTGCTCATACATCTTTGCAAATACCTTCTGCGCACTCTCTGTCAGTTTTTCCTGCAGGGATTTCAGTTCTGTTACATCAGCGTCTGTCATCTCTTCTGCATTCTGGTGTGCGTCTAAGAATGCTTTTACTGCGTTCATATCAGTCTCTACTGCTGATTTATCAGCCGGATCAAGGTTTGCTCCAACCTGATCTAATGCCTGCTGTGTCTGGAATACGAAGGAATCAGCATCATTTCTTGCATCGATTGCCTCTTTTCTCTTCTTATCCTGTGCTTCGAACTCAGCAGCTTCTTTGACAGCCTTATCGATCTCATCATCAGACATATTAGAACCTGCTGTGATTGTGATGTGCTGTTCTTTTCCAGTTCCTAAATCTTTTGCAGATACATTTACGATACCGTTTGCATCGATATCAAATGTAACTTCGATCTGCGGAACACCACGACGTGCTGGCGGGATTCCATCCAGACGGAACTGACCAAGGGATTTGTTATCTCTTGCGAACTGTCTCTCACCCTGTACAACGTTGATATCTACTGCTGTCTGGTTATCTGCTGCTGTTGAGAAGATCTGGCTCTTCTTTGTAGGAATGGTTGTATTTCTCTCAATCAGTCTTGTTGCGATACCACCCATTGTCTCGATGGAAAGTGAAAGTGGTGTTACATCCAGAAGTAAGATCTCACCTGCACCTGCATCTCCTGCAAGTTTACCACCCTGGATAGATGCACCGATGGCAACACACTCATCCGGGTTCAATGTCTTACTTGGCTCTTTGCCTGTCAACTGTTTTACTTTATCCTGTACAGCCGGGATACGTGTAGAACCACCAACTAATAATACCTGACCAAGATCAGCATTGGTAAGTCCTGCATCTCTCATGGCGTTCTGAACCGGAATAGCTGTTTTTTCAACGAGATCATGTGTCAGTTCGTCGAATTTTGCTCTGGTTAAGTTCATATCAAAGTGTTTCGGTCCCTCAGCAGTTGCTGTGATGAACGGAAGGTTGATATTTGTGGTTGTTGCGGAAGAAAGTTCTTTCTTTGCTTTCTCAGCTGCTTCTTTTAATCTCTGAAGAGCCATCTTATCGGTAGAAAGATCTACACCTTCTGCTTTCTTGAACTCATCGATCATCCACTGTGTGATTCTGTTATCGAAATCATCACCACCAAGATGTGTATCACCATTTGTAGATAATACCTCGATGACACCGTCACCGATCTCAATGATGGAAACATCAAATGTACCACCACCAAGGTCATATACCATGATCTTCTGCTCTTTCTCGTTGTCAAGACCATAAGCTAAAGCTGCTGCTGTCGGCTCGTTGATGATACGTTTTACATCAAGGCCTGCGATTTTACCTGCATCTTTGGTTGCCTGACGCTGTGCATCGTTGAAGTAAGCCGGAACTGTAATAACAGCCTCTGTTACTTTCTCTCCTAAGTATCCTTCTGCATCTGCTTTTAACTTCTGTAAGATCATTGCAGAAATCTGCTGTGGAGAATACTGTTTGTCATCGATTGCTACTTTATAATCAGTACCCATATGTCTCTTGATAGAAGATATGGTTTTTTCTGCGTTTGTAACAGCCTGACGTTTTGCAGGCTCACCAACTAATCTCTCACCTGTTTTTGTAAATGCAACGATAGATGGTGTTGTTCTTGCACCTTCCTGATTTGCGATAACGGTAGGTTTTCCACCTTCCATAACAGCTACACAGCTGTTTGTCGTACCTAAGTCAATACCAATGATTTTACTCATAATGATTTCCTCCTCATCTAATATCTATGGAATAATTAGTTTGCTACTTTTACCATACTGTGTCTTACCACAGTATCTCTGTACATATATCCCTTCTGGAGTTCTTCTGCTACTACATTCTCTCCTAAGGTTTCATCCTCCACATGCATGACTGCATTGTGGAAATTCGGATCAAATTCAGCACCGACCGCCTCGATCGGTTTTACGCCTGCTTCCTCTAATACGGTAAGCATCTGGCGGTAGATCTTATCCATTCCGACAACAAAAGCATCTTCTTTGTTATCTTCCGGAACTGCTGCAAGACCACGCTCAAAGTTATCAATGACCGGCAGGATCTTTTCTACGATTGTTTTTGCTCCCATATCGTACATCTGTGATTTTTCTTTCTCTGTACGCTTACGGAAGTTATCAAACTCTGCCATCTGTCTTTTTACCTTATCGGTAAGCTCCTCGATCTGCTCATCCTTTTTGTCTTTCTTCTTTTTGAAAAAAGATTTCTTTTTATCAGGATCTTCGGAATCCGCTTCGGAAGCTTCTGCATCAGCGTTCTCTGCTGTTTCGGCTGTTTCTTCCGTGGATGTCACGGTTTCATCTTCTTTGGTCTCGGAAGCATTTTCCTCTGTGGAAGATTCCATTGCTTCGTCTAATACCTTTTCATCCATCTCTGACATCTATGAACCACCTTTCTATGTCTGTTCCTTATCCTTGTTTAAAATTCCGTCTAAAGAATTCTTCAAGGTTTTCAGGTTATCCATTACTTTCTCATAATCCATTCGTTTCGGTCCGACAATTCCTATCGTTCCCCGAACACCTTCGCCCAATTCGTATGTTGCTGTCACAACACTGCAGTCCTTCATGGTCTGTATCGGGCTTTCATTTCCTATATAAACCTGAATTCCTGTATTATCATCATCTAACAGGTTTTCAGTTACAAGGCTTGCTAACTGCTGTTTCTCCTCAAATGTGGAGATCAGCTCACTTGCTTTCTCCGAGTCACTTAACTCCGGATATTTAAAGAAATTGGTTGCTCCACTTGTATAAATGCGGATATCTTCATCCTGTCCCATCGTCTCTGCCACGGTATCAAGCACATCACTGATGATATCACTGTGGATGCCCGCCTGCTCTTTTAACTTTGCGATGGTTCCAAGGTTGATCTCCTGTAATGCAAGACCGTTTAAATTCGCATTTAACAGGAAATTCAGTTTTAACATTGTCTCATTGTCGATTGGCTCACTGACCGGAATAATTTTATTCTTGACCAGATTGCCTTCGGTAACGATCGTTGCTAAAATCTGTTCTTCATTCATATTCGATAACTGGATGAACTTTACTTTATTCTTATGAAACGTCGGTGCTGTGACCATCGTCGCATAATTGGTATTGTTCGCCAGTATCTTTGCCACCTGCTGCAGCACCTGATCCACCTTCTCCGTGTGTTCGATGACGAAATTCTTCATCTCATTCACTTCACGGTCTTTCTCTTCCATCAGATGATCCACATAAAAGCGGTATCCTTTGTCGGAAGGGATCCTGCCGGCCGAAGTATGCGGCTGTAAAATGTATCCAAGTTCTTCCAGGTCTGCCATCTCATTACGGATTGTCGCAGAGCTCAGATTCAAATCGGTATACTTGGATATTGTTCGTGATCCAACCGGTTCGCCTGTCTCTAAATAGTTGCGGATGATTGCATCAAGAATTTTCGTTTTTCGTTCGTCTAATTCGAATTCCTCGTCCATTCTCTTCTCCATCTCCATACTCTGTAACTTTCTGTAAGAATCCGGCATCTGCCTCTGATCTCAGTTAACCTTTTTCTATCTGTTAGCACTCATTATTATGGAGTGCTAACATCTATGTACTTAAAATAGCACCATCATATTCTTTTGTCAACACTAATTTTTATAATTTCTGCGGTTTTATATTTTTTTTATAATTTTCCTGTTAGACCTTTTTCTTCTTATATATATGAGGATCAGACCAATCAGAACACTAACCGTAACAACCACCATATAACGTACCAGATGTTTTCCTGCATCCAGTCCCATGCATTCCATGATCTTTTTATACCAGAAATATACCAGCATATGTAAAAGGAAAATTTCCGTCGAGAGCTCACGCATTATTTTTGCGGTCACATCCATTCTCTCACTCACCGGAAAAAAGGCTGCAGCCAGGAAAAGATTTGCAGTGACAAGCGGTGTCATAAGATACATATCATGCGATGACTCGCCGATCTTCTGTGTGACGATCCATTCTTCTAACATCATCAGCACGAGGAAAAATACCGTGTGCCATCCATACGCACTTTTTCGGATCCGGTCTGCCTTTACACGGAAGAGATATCCCATGGTCACAAACGGGAATCCGAAAAAGAATCCGTTTCTTGCCGTAGCAAATACAGAAAGATACCATTGGATCTCATTCGCAGCCGGTAAAACGGTATCGAATACATGACGGTAAGTATTGTGGAAAACTCCAGTCAGATACAACAGCACAGCCGCTGCAACGATTCCTTTCACATTCCACCGAAAACGTGTTACCAACAGATACAAAAACAGCACCGCTGCAACAGTCGCAGGCAGATACCAGAGCTGTATGTAAGATCCTATCAGGAAAAATCTTCTTGCAAGTTCTAATATGTTTCCGGCAGCACTTCTTTTTTTCTCCCAGAAGCGGTCAATGATCGGTATCAGATATAACAGACTCCACCATACATACATCTTTATAATATGGAAAAGATATTTTTTTACCCTGTCTTTGTCTGTTATTTTTTCTCCGATAAAATAGCCGGTACACACAAAAAAGAACGGAACTGCCATACGGCAGATCACCTGCTGAAATTCGTGTGAAAATACCGGTGCGATTTCCTCAAACGGAGGAATATGAATGGCAGCAACCAAAAATGCTGCCACAAATTTTGAGAAATCAAGTGCTCTGTATTCCTTTTTTTCCGATAGATATATCGTAGACATCCCAGATCCTTTCCTTATTCTGCTCTATTCCATTTCTTTTTGTTTTTTCCTTCCATTCCGATACCTGAAAATAACGATCCCGATCACCGACAGGATTCCAAGTCCGCTCAAACCAGCACCTGTTTTTAAATACGGCGTACAGTAATAAAATTCGATCTGATGTGTTCCCTCCGGCACATCAACTGCCATATACATCGTATCCACCTTTAAAATCTCTGTTTCCACACCATCTATATACGCCCGCCAGCCGCTACTGTACGGAATTGTCATACAGAGCAGTTTTTCCTGATCTGCCGTAAGGGTACCGGATATGTGATTTGTATCCATGACAACATCTTTTAAAATATCCTGTTTCAGACTTTTCGTCCAACCGGCAATCTGTTTTACCGGCTGGCAGACAATCTGCATCTCATCAAACCGGTAAGTTCCCTTTTCATGAAAGGTCAGTGTGATCTCATCTGCTTTTTCATCACGATATCCGGCATTGATCAGATAGTCATCCACACCACTGTAAAAGTTGTTTTTTCTGGTCAGGAATGTGATCATTTTGGTAATTTTTCCACAGGTCACATCAATGTGCAGACGGCTCTTCGACTGTGTTAACGTCTTTCCCTCCTCCGAAAACTGAAGCCCTTTTAATATGAAGTAAGTTTCACTCTCCGGTATCCCCTCAAAGGAAAGTGTTACTGACGCTTTCTTTTCCGTCGCAGTAAATCCCTGGTCGGTCAGTTCCACATTGTGCATATCTGTGATCATATAAGAAATATCTTCATCCGTAAATTCCGTTTCCGTCTTTGTATCAGCTAACACAGACGGGATCTTCTCATCCTCCACGACAATCCCCTGTAACAGTGCCTGCTGTTTTTTCGTCACATCCAGTTCTTCATAAGTGCTCCGTGGAATCACCGCATCACTTGCAAATCCAAGCGGCAGTACCGAATCATTTTCATAAGCATCGCATTTTACCTCATACTGTCCCCCGGCGCCTAATGTTCCACGGTTGATGCAGACGTTATAACCATACGGGCGCAGTCCGCTGTTTCTGGACGGCACCACATAATAACGCACGCCGGAAAGCACCTCCAACATCGTGCGCGCATCAAATCCGGAATAACAGAAATCCCTGGTCTGATTGATGTACATTTCTCTTTGAAACTGGTTGATATCCGGGTTTGCAAGACTGAAATAATAGGAGGTACCATTGATTCCAAGCTGCATCGCCGTGTTTTTCCACTCCTCAGACTGCAGGGACTCATAGCGGTATGTCGTATCTTTCGCATGATTTTTCACAAGACTACCCGCAGCATCTTTTGTCAGCATGGAAAGTGCCTCCCCCTGCGTGGCAAATTCTTCCACATAACTGCCCGCCTGTGGCGCATATTCTGCCCATCCCTGATAGATCAGTTCAAGCATCACCACCACTAACAATGCCGCCTTAAAAACAAATTTTTCTTTCGTCTTTTTCCCGGTTCCGACAATGAAAACTAACAGCACGGAAAATAATAATAATGCCACTAATACATACTGTTTCTGATGCTTTCCAAGCACCTCCAAGCACAGGCAGATATAGGTGATCCCCGCCCAGAACAGTGCAATTTTTTTCTTAAAATGCATCTCCATCATCTGAGGATACATTTTTACCGCGATAAAAGACACAAGCATGGAGTATGCCCACATATAGCGGTTGACCACATAACTGCCTCCATTTAACATTTTTCCGGCAAACGGGAACAACAGCAACAGTGTCATAAGTACAAATCCGGCACGCAGCCCCCTGCTTTTTTTTGCCGCCAAAGAGAAGTAACAACACCGCTAAGAGGACGATTCCCGTATATCCAAGTTCACTCCAGTAGGTCGAACCTCCGATCAGAAAGCCATACAGTAATTTCCGGTAATAAGATAACGGATACATTATCGAAAACGTATGCTGCGCTCCTGCCCTTCCCGTAGACAGTGTCATGGCAACAACCGGGAGTAATATGACAGAAACAGATGCCAGTGTCACCAGTGAGTATGCCACAAAACGCCATACCCAGTACCATACCGTCTTTAAAACCGGTTTTCCAAATAACATCAGATAACGAAGCAGAGCATAGATGGCAACAAAGATACAGATCATGTATGTAAAATAAAAACTGCTGACCGTCGCTACCGCAAGCATCCCCATATATAACCATGGTTTCTGTTTTTTATAAATTTTATCCACCCCGACCAGAATCAGCGGCAGGTAGATCATCGGATTTAAAAAATACGGATGCCGCACCGCAATAATAACCCAAAAACAGAAATCGTACACCATTGCTCCAAGCAGTGTAGAATATGGTTTCTGTCCATGGTATCTGCAGTATGCAGAAAACGCGAGACCTGCAAGATATATTCTCACCAGAACCATCGTATTGTAAAAGAGTTCCATATATTTTTCATCCGGCACGAACACCGATAAAAGATTGAGCGGATCGCCAATGACATAATAATGAAGTGTCGTCAATACATCTGATCCAAGTCCAATCTGCATATCCCAGAGAGGGACTGAGACCTTATGTTCCGTGACCAGCGTATCCAGGATCGATAACAGCCAGGAACGGTAATAAAGCAGCGCATTGAAATGCTGCTGCAAACCGTCCGGAACCCATATAAAACTCTTTTTATTTATGATAAATACGGAGAACACTGCCCCCGCAATGATTGCAAAACAAACGGTATATGCCAGAAAGAACCAGACTTTTTTACTGACATTTTCCTCTTTATTCCTTAGGAATCTCATTTTTTAATCCTCACATACAAAGGGACCAAAGCCCCTCGTCTTTAGTCCCCCCTTTCTCTTACATATGAAATCCATATTTCAAAAAATTGTATAACCTGTCAGTCTGCCACTGAAAATTACGCGCGCCAAAACTATCAAAACCTGCGATCCACACCAGTGTCAAAACAAAGTACCATGGATGGCTCTTCACACGCTCCTGCATTTTTCCAAATGCATAAATTATTGATTTATCTTTTTGAGCAAGCAAAAATAAAAATACAAATGTTGGCATTGCCATCAATGGTGCCAGATGTCTTCCCCAGTCCACATGAATCACGAACATTGGTATAAAACAAATATTTACCAGAGCAGCATACAAATATGGTGACTGGATCAATTTTACTTTTTTCTGTCTCAAATCAAAAAATACATCTTTCCAAACCATCAGATATAAAATAAGCAATGGCGACATCAACAACAATATCAGCAATAGATGGCGGATTGGATCTTCATTTCCGTGAAAAAATACGGATGTCACCTCGTCAAGCTGATATTTCATACTTCCAAAATACTCAAGCTGAATCGCAAAATCCGATACCTCCAAATTAGTACGGGACTTAATAAATGAAACTGTCTCTTCTACACTGTCAAAATTGATTTTAGTAAAAAACTGAAAGTAAATCGCTGCCGCAACTTCTATTGCACCCGAAATTACCACACCCACAAATCTTTTCTTATGTAAACGATTCTCCGCAAATGCATCATAACAAAGTACTGTAAATGTCAAGGGATAGTATAAAAAAGCATATCCCTGATGAATTGCAAGACCTGTTACCCCCAAAACAGTGATAAGTATCGCTTTTGCCACATAATTTTTTATACACAAGGCTGCCAGTACTGTCAGCAATGCGACCAAAAGCATGTAAACATCAAATCTTCCCAGATTATCTTCATTCCACACATATGCGATTGAAAACGGGGCTATCACATATGCTGTTACTACTCCATATATAACATCCTTATGTGCGTAATCTGCAGCGAGTGATCTTCGTATCAGTTGTCCTAACACAACCGCCAAAACCAGAATCGTCAACATGATGCCAATTCCTACATATTTATACGCCACGGTAATATCTAAATATTCCCCATAAAACAACCTGTATATACTTCCAATCAGAAGCCTTGAACCGTTTCCCATGGAATAATCCATTGCATCCCATGCAGTTGCCCATGTGTTAAGATCCAATGCACGGGTGGATAAAAAACGAATCATAATTACACCAAAAATGATTGTTTCATAAGAGATTTTATTCCATATTTTGTTTATCTTATGCGACATTCAGCACTCCTACCAATTAAACTTCTCTGCGAAATAAGCATCCAGATCCTCGATCTTAATACGCTCCTGCTCCATGGTATCACGGTCACGAACCGTTACCGCACCGTCATTTTCAGATTCGAAATCGTAAGTTACGCAGAACGGAGTACCGATCTCATCCTGTCTTCTGTAACGTTTTCCGATATTTCCTCTGTCATCAAATTCACAGTTGTATTTGTGTGAAAGCTGTGCAAATACCTTTTCTGCGCCTTCATTTAACTTCTTGGATAATGGAAGCACACCGATCTTAACCGGAGCTAAAGCCGGGTGGAAATGAAGAACTGTTCTCATATCCGGTTTTTCTTCGGTTCCGATATTCTCCTCATCGTAAGCAGCACATAAGAATGCTAAAACAACACGGTCTGCACCGAGTGAAGGCTCGATGACATACGGAAGATATCTTTCATTCTTCTCATCATCAAAATAAGTAAGATCCTGACCGGAAGTCTCCTGATGGCGTCCAAGGTCATAATCAGTTCTGTCAGCGATACCCCAGAGCTCGCCCCATCCGAACGGGAATAAGAACTCGATATCGGTTGTTCCCTTGCTGTAAAATGCAAGTTCAGCCGGATCATGATCACGCAGACGCATCTCATCCTCTTTGATTCCAAGGGAGATCAGCCAGTCACGACAGAAGCCTCTCCAGTACTGGAACCACTCTAAATCAGTGCCAGGCTCACAGAAAAACTCAAGCTCCATCTGCTCGAACTCACGGGTACGGAATGTAAAGTTACCCGGTGTGATCTCGTTACGGAAAGATTTTCCGACCTGTCCGATACCGAACGGGATCTTTTTGCGGGATGTTCTCTGTACATTTTTAAAATTAACGAAAATACCCTGTGCTGTCTCCGGTCTTAAGTATACGGTATTTTTTGCATCTTCAGTAACACCCTGGAATGTCTTAAACATCAGGTTAAACTGACGGATATCTGTAAAGTTATGTTTGCCGCAGGTCGGACATGGAACCTGATTTTCTTCGATGAAATCACGCATCTCTTCCTGTGTCCAGCCGTCTACGGAACTCTTTAACTCAATTTTTTTCTCTTCCGCAAAATCCTCGATGATCTTGTCTGCACGGAAACGCTCGTGACATTCTTTACAATCCATTAAAGGATCAGAAAATCCTCCAAGATGTCCGGATGCAACCCATGTCTGCGGGTTCATTAAGATCGCACAGTCCACACCAACATTGTATGGGTTCTCCTGAATAAATTTCTGCCACCATGCTCTTTTTACATTGTTCTTTAACTCAACGCCGAGATTACCATAATCCCATGTATTTGCAAGACCGCCGTAAATCTCAGATCCCGGATAAACGAATCCTCTTGATTTTGCCAGTGCTACAATTTTGTCCATTGATTTTTCCATAAATAATTCCTCACCTTTCTATAAAATGGCAGTAAACTGCCTCTTTTGTATGCTTACTTATAAATAATGTATGTGTAGACATCTGTTTCAAATGCCCCATCATCTTTTACATAAGTTGTATCGTCATTGACGTCTGTGTCAGACACCTCTGTTGACCCGCCAATACTCTCTGTTCCATCAGCGATATTTTCATCTGAATCACTCTCATCTGCTGTACTGCCACTGTTTAAACTGTAACCATCCCGGATGGACACACTGTCTGTTCCGGTCAGTTTTACATTCTCACTTGAAACATAGCAGATTGTACCGTCTACTTTCACATCTCTGTTTGCCTTGATGATAACTACTTTTAAATCTTCTCCGGAGTAAATTTCCTCCTTTGTGGCGGTTCCTGTCACCTTTCCATCTTCCACACTGACAAAATCTGTCTTGAAATCATATCCTGCTGCGAGTGCCTTAACAACTTTTCCCTCATAGAGTTCAATGCCATTAAATCCTGTGTAATCTTCCGGTGTCTTATACTTCATCTTAAGTGTTGCCGTACCGTCCTTCACAGACAGATTTTCCAGTTTGACCGCACTCTTTCCATGCTCCCCGGTATATGCGGAAACGGCATCCGTCACATAATCCTTTAACTCCGTTTCATCATAATAATCTTTGTCTAACGTTTCAACATCCACCGAAAGCACGGTTCCGTTTTTCTGTACATACACCGTATCCGTATCCGCATCCAGAGATTTTCCACATCCAGCCAGCATCGAAATGCCAATCAGTACGCTGATACCTGCCATACATGCTTTTCTCATTTTTATAATTCTCCATTCGTCTTACATATCCAATGTTTTACATTATACTATTTCCCATTCCCGATTTCAACCAGTAAATAGTCCCTCCAACATTTTCAGCGTCTGAAACGAATGATCCAGATAAACTGCACGGTAACTTTTCATGATCGCCAGCAGCTGTCTTAACACACTGTCACTGACGGAAAAAGTATACAGTTTTTCCACCCTTGCCGAAATGATGTACTGCATTGTGTAAAGCGTCGACTCTTCCAGTAAAAACCTGCCGGATTCCTCCGGTGACGGATCCTTTTTTTCACACGTTTCACAGATACATCCGCCACGCCTTGTCACAAACCAGCGCAAATTTTCTTTTTCCCCACATCTGACACAGGAAAAAACGTTTGGCGCCTCGCCGTTGACAGCCATCGCCTTCAGTTCAAAAATAAAGCGGACCAGCCTCTTATCATAGGCAGCGCTCGTCAATGCCCTGAGTGACTGATAAAGCAGCTTTAACATTTCCCGTTCATCATTGTTTTCCTGACAGTAATAATCGGCAAATTCCAGAAAATAACACCCATAATATGTAGCTTCAAGTTCTTCCTGAACTTCCCTGAAATAGTTCTGAATGGATGCCCTGACTACGGTGTAGGAACTTCTTCCCTCAAACATTTCAAATTCTCCAAAGGAAAACGGGGTTGCCGCAGCAACAAGTGCACTGTTTGGTCTTCTTGCACCCTTTGCAAATGCGGTGATCTTGCCCCGTTCCTTTGTCAGCAGCGTGATTCTTCTGTCATAATCGCCAATCGGCATTACCTTTAAGACCATCCCGGTCACTACGATATTCTGTCCCATCCGGTCTGTTCTCCCATCCTCTCCCTGTGGTATCAAAGCTGCCTTCGTGCGACTCTTTGTATTTTAAATAATCAGTTACTCTTCCTGTTATCATAAAATTGTTCCAGGCTTCATCCATGGTCTCATCCTCCCATCATCCATCACTTGATAATGTTAGGATTTCCGCAGACAGCTTCGCTTATACCAGCAAAAAAATGGTAAGTTTAGATCTCATCCTTGTTATAACCAAAATTCTTCATCATGGAATCGCTGTCACGCCAGTCTTTTTTAACTTTTACCCAAAGTTTTAAATTGACCTGTTCCTCTAACAGTCGTTCGATCTCATAACGTGCGTTTGAACCGATCTTTTTTAACATTGCCCCGCCTTTTCCAATCACGATGCCCTTATGGGAATCCCTCTCGCAGACGATTGTCGCTTCAATGTCCATGATGTTCTGTCCTTTCCGCTGTTTCATGCGGTCAATGCAGACAGCGATTCCGTGCGGGATCTCATCATCCAATGCATGAAGTGCCTTTTCACGGATGATCTCCGCAACGATCGCGCGCTCCGGCTGGTCTGTGATTGTGTCCTCATCATAAAACTGCGGTCCGTACGGCAGATATTTAAAGATCATGTCAAGTACGGTATCGAGATTCTGTGCGCGCAGGGCGGACGCCGGAACGATCTCGGCAAAATCATATACTTTGCGGTAAGTATCGATAAATTCCAGTATCTTGTCACGGCTGACCGTATCCACCTTATTGATGACAAGAATCACAGGTGTTTTTGTCTTTTTTAACTGCTCGATGATATGCTGTTCCCCTGCTCCGATAAAGTTCGACGGCTCTACTAACCAGAGGATCACATCCACTTCATTTAATGTGTGTTCTGCAGTGTTGACCATATATTCACCCAGCTTGTTTTTTGCCTTATGGATTCCCGGCGTGTCCAAAAATACGATCTGTCCGCGTTCCATATCCGTATAGACAGTCTGGATACGGTTTCTGGTGGTCTGCGGTTTATTGGATGTGATTGCAATCTTCTGACCAATCAGATGATTCATTAAAGTTGATTTTCCAACGTTTGGTCTGCCGATAATTGTGACAAATCCCGATTTAAAATTTTCTTTCATTCGTACTCCATTCCCAAATTATTCACATAAATTTTTCAGCTGCATAAACATGTCGCTCTGACTCTTTAAGTTATCTTCGTTTCCGATGACACAGAGATTTTTTTCTTCCAGCACGGATGCGATCAGATCCTTTAAGCCACGGATATCCTCATCTGTTGCACCGATCACCTGATCGCGCTCTTTCTGGATATCCGCAAAATCCAGTCCCTGTAAATATGCGGTCATGGAACGTGCTCCCTTCGCACTCGGATTCATCGGCGTATCCATATCACTGATCGTACCAATGATGTATTTTGTCATCTCACGCTCGTCCGCCTTAAAATCGGCAAGATACTGCGGGATACCGTCATAGATCTCATCCGTTTTCTTTAAGTTCGGATCACGGTAGGAAACAAAATAAGTATCTCCATTCCGCATATAGCTGTTCATACATCCATAGGCTCCGCCCTTGACACGGACATTGATCCAGAGATAATCATATCCCATAATGACTTTTAAAATGCGCAATGCACCGTGATACGAAAATCCGTGGCGCACATAGTTACCAGCTCTCGCCACATACTGCACCTGGGAGGCATCCATAAATCCCTCATTTTTCTTTTCTAAATGAAGCTCTGGCAGACTCCGCTCTTTCACGATTTTCTTCGACGGATACAGATTTTTTAACAGGAAAGCGATCTGTGCTTCTACCGCCTGATAATCTGCCTCTTCGCAGACAACACTGACGATCATGCGCTCCGGTACAAATATCGTCTGTACCATTTTCTCAAGCTGTGCGATCAGTGCATCTTTTTTCTCATTAAAATGTTCATCTAAATCAGCGACCAGCTCATAGAAGGAAATGCCTGCGGTTGCCTCCTGATAATATGCCGCTCTTGAGAAATAAGACAGCGCACGCATGGATGCCACCGAATGTCCGGAACCGTCAAATGCCGCCTCCACCCTTGAACGAAGCTGCGCAATGATCTCACGCAGGCGCTTTTCATCAGAAATCTTTGTCGTCATTATGATCTCACGCAAAAGATCCATCGCCTGGGGCAGCTCCGATGCAAGCGTTTTTACACGCAGTTCAAACATAAACTGCATATCCTCCGGCTTCTTCACATGCGGATAAACACCACAGCTTGCGGATATTCCACCGGTGTGGATGTTGATCTCATTTGCCAGTTCTGAAAATCCGTACCGCTCTGTATCCATATAGCCAAGGATATATTTTAAAAATTCCAACATACGGCAGATCTTTGATCTCCATATCACGGATATCAAAGAGGATGCGCAGATAATCAATACCATTTGAAAACATCTCATGGTGTACGACCGTCGTGTCACCGCATTTTTTCATCGTATTGTAAAGCGGTGCCGCCTCACGTTTCATATCCTCACGTTTTAACATCGGAATTTTTGCCAAATCTTCCTTTGGTGAAGGCTCTTCCTGATACTGTTTTAAATGTTTCGTGTCTGCGATAAGCTGCTTGATCTCCTCTTTACTCAGGCTGTCTTTATATGCAGCAAGTTTCTCTGCCAGTGTCTCTTCTCTTTTTGCATTAAGACCTCTCTCCGGCTCAATCACAACCACCGACGCATGCGGATTGTGAAGCAGATACTTTTCAATCAATGTTTCAAAATATCCGGTCTCAACCTGCTCCCGCAGGAAACGGTAAGTATCTAATGCCTCCACATGCATAAATGGCTGCATGTCATCGTAAAGCCAGCTGTCCAAACACTGGATGCCGTATAATAGTCCCTTCGGGAATTGTCCGAAATCCGCTTCACGATAGCGGAACTCTGACGCACTGATCCCGGCAAGCAGTGCTTTCTTATCCACGCCGTCTTTTACCTGACGGTTTAACACATCCTGTATCGTCGCAAGAAACTTTTCTTTATCTGCACTGTTCGCATTTTTTGCAATGATGGAAAATACCGGCTGCATGGTACTGCTGTCATAACCGCCAACGATATCTTTTCCGATGCCCGCGTCGATCAGTGCCTGTTTTAACGGAGCCCCCGGTGCACCGAGCAATGCATAGTCAAGCACATCAAATGCCAGATAAAGTTTTCTATCTAAAATGTCCCCCACAACCAGATTATAAGAAAGATAGGTATTATCTTCCTCCGGTTCTGCGGAAGAGATTGGGTATTTCTTCGTGATCTCCACTGGTTTTTCAAATGGCTTCTGTGCCTTTACTGTAGAGTCAAGTTCAATTTCCTCATAATGGCTTAAATATTCCTCATCCATCCAGCGGAGTTTTTCTGCCACATCCATATTTCCATACAGGTAAATATAGGAATTGCACGGATGGTAATATCTGCGGTGAAAATCAAGGTAATCCTCATAGGTCAGATCCGGGATACGTTCCGGATCTCCGCCGGACTCGTTACTGTAAGTGTTATCCGGAAACAGGGAATTTAAAATTTCCCGCTGCAGCACATCGTCAGCTGAGGAAAAAGCACCTTTCATCTCATTATATACAACACCGTTGATCGTAATCGGCGCATCTTCGCTCTCAAGCTCATAATGCCAGCCTTCCTGTTTAAAAATCTCCTGATGTTTATAAATATTCGGATGGAATACCGCATCCATATAAACACTCATCAGATTCTGAAAATCCGTATCGTTGCAGCTTGCCACCGGATAAATCGTTTTCTCCGGATAAGTGATCGCATTTAAAAATGTATTTAAGGATCCCTTGACCAGTTCCACAAACGGATCCTTGACCGGGTATTTATCCGAACCGCACAATACTGTGTGTTCTATAATATGTGGTACACCTGTGGAATCCTCCGCCGGAGTGCGGAATCCGATATAAAATACCTTATTATCATCATCATTTGAGATTACAGCAATTCTTGCGCCGCTCTTTTTATGACGTAAAACGAGCCCTTCGGATTTCAAATCACGCAAAGGGCACTGCTCTAAAACTTCATATGCATCCAAATCAGTCAGTTTCATCGTTTTCCTCCAAAATATGGTCTTATGTCTGTTATATTATGTGCAAAAAAAAGCACATAATCCAATTCGCCGTTCGTCAATCAAGCAAGCATGTTGACTCACTTGCGCTCATTATATCATGCGCAAAAGCAGCACATGATCGTGATCTACACTCGCTTCGCTCGGCAGTCTTATTATATCACATTTTATACAACTTAAAAAGGGAATGTAAAATTTACACTCCCTTTTTGGTACTTATGGAATCATCTGCTGTTATGCAATACGGCTTACATTGGCAGCCTGAGGACCTTTTTCTCCTTCGGTAACCTCGAACTCAACACGTTCACCGTCTTTTAACTCTTTAAATCCATCCATGTTCAATGCGGAAAAATGTACGAATACGTCATTTCCCTGCTCGTCCGAAATAAATCCATAACCTTTTTTGGCATTAAACCATTTTACAGTTCCCTGCTGCATAACTCTTTAAAAACCTCCTAAATACATAAAATAACCATTCAACAGAATTCGCTTTGTCATCTGTTTTGCCTAACAAATCAAAATTAGCATATCTCACTTATTTTGTCAACGATTTTTAGAAATCTTTGTTAATTTTGCACATATGAGTGTTATGACTATTTCACAGTAACTTTACTGGTTCCGCAGCCTGTAAACATACCACTCATATCCGTCACGTTTGAAGTGTTAAAATTGCTCACGTTCAGACTTGTCAAGCTCCTGTTTTACTGTATTTGCGGGTTTTTTATACACAAAAAAAGCGGTACATATACACATTTCGTATGATAATGATGTTGGGGGCAAACAGTGCATTCACAACATAACGACTGACAAATTGCACAAAGCCGAGACTGCTTTTGTGACTTTGGGAGAAAATTAGTAAATCTTAGACTGCCTGGTAATACACAGTGATGTTCTGCCACGGATGGCAGAACAAGGCAGCATCGAGTCATGGAGGACTCGTTGTTGCCGTTCACGTCACTCTGAGAAAACCTGACTCAGGCAGGCTTAGATTTTCTTATTTTCGTACAACGGAACAAAACAGACACGGCTTTGCGCAATTTGTCAATCAAGAAGTTTAAATGCACTATCTGACCCCAACACCATGATAATTGCACCGTTCTTTTCTCCCTGTCATTTACTGTTTGATCTGCACATCCATCTGAGGATATGGAATGGAAATATTGTGACTGTCAAGCGCATACTTGATATTCTCGGTCAGGCGCCACCTTGCAGACCAGTAGTCCTCTGTTTTTACCCAGATACGCACACCCATGTTTACGGAAGAATCTCCGAGTTCATCCACAAATACAAGAATCTCTTCTTCCGGCAGTCTTGCCTCCTCCGCTTCTGCAACAGAATACAACACTTCTTTTGCAGTCCTGATATCTGCTTCATATGCAATGCCTACTACCAGATCCACACGGCGTTTCTCCATGGTGGAAACATTCGTGATGCTGCTGTTAGAGAGTGTACCGTTTGGTACCATGACCACTTTGTTGTCAATGGTGAGCAGTTTCGTATAGAAAATGGAGATCTCTGTTACCGTACCCTCTTTCCCGCCGGAATGTTCTATAATGTAATCTCCGACACGGAAAGGTTTTAACAGTAAGATCAGCACACCACCCGCAAAATTTGAAAGGCTGCCCTGTAATGCCAGACCGACTGCCACACCAGCAGAACCAAGCACTGCCACTGCCGAGGTGGTTGCAATTCCAAACAGTCCCATGATAATAAAGATCAGTACCAGATATAGTGCGTATTTGATCAATGGCAGTACAAACTGTCTGACACCGGTATCGACATCTCTGCGTTCCATGGATTTTCGGAACATTTTTAAGATCAGACCAATGATCTTGCTTCCGACAATATAAATGATAATCGCAACTACAACCTGAAATGCAAAATTCAAAAGATCCGGGATCAGACCCTGCAGCCATGTGCCTACGATTCCCGGGTTCTTCGCAACCTCCTGTAAGTTTTCCTGCGCCTGGTTTAACATTTCGACGGTCTCGGTTGCATTAGCGATTCCTTCTACATTTTCTGCCAGCATATATGGCTCCCTTCGTTTTTATTCGAATTTGAATTTTAAAAAAACTCATCTTTAGGCTATGAATGTTGTGAACCTGACACAGATTCACAACTTCCTCAGTTCTTTATAAGTTTTCAAAATTCCATTTCTCATTTTGTCCTGCTCTAAGGAATTTCCTTATTCTAAGGAATGAATGAACAGACCGCTGCGGAGCTTCGGCTCAAACCAGGTAGATTTTGGAGGCATGAGTTTTCCGGCATCTGCGACGGAGAAGAGCTCTGTGATCGAGGTCGGGTACATGGCAAATGCCACGGAACAGTCTTCCTCACAGCGTCTGACCAGTTCGTCCATGCCGCGGATTCCGCCGACAAAGTCGATCCTGCCGTCTGTTTTCGGATCTCCGATGCCTAGTACCGGATGGAGTAAAAGGTCATGTAACAGTGAGACATCCAGACTTTTGACCGGATCATCCGCCACTGCCGCAAGGTCTTCCTCTCTGATCTTACACAAGAACCAGTGTCCTTCCATGTACATGGTAAAGCTGCCTTTTTCCTGCGGTCTCTTTTCTTCCTGATCTGTGATCTCCGTCACGTCAAAGCGTTTTTTCATTTCCTTGTAAAAACTCTGGAAAGAGTATCCGTTTAAATCCTTGACCACACGGTTATAATCCATGATCATAAGCTGGTCATCCGGGAATAACACGGACAGGAAATAATTAAATTCTTCCGTTCCATCATAGTCCGGATGTTCTTCTCTTCGTTTCAAACCGACTTTTACTGCGGAAGCCGCACGGTGATGACCATCTGCGATATAGATATCTGCCATATTTTCAAATGCCTGTGAGACCGCAGCTATTTTTTCGTCGTCATCGATCACAAACACGCGGTGTCTGATCCCGTCCTCCGATATAAAATCATACTCCGGCTCTCCCTCTTTGACCTGTGCTACGATTCCGTTGATCACCGGATCTGACCGGTATGCCAAAAAAATCGGTCCTGTCTGCGCATTGCAGACGTCTACATGATGGATACGGTCTGCCTCTTTTTCCGCTCTGGTGTTCTCATGTTTTTTGATAACACCGTTTAAATAGTCGTCGATCGACGCACATGCGGTAATACCTGTCTGCACGCGTCCATTCATCGTAAGTTCGTAAATATAGTAGCAGTTCTTCTGATCCCTGATAAAAGAACCATCCTCTACCATCCCCCACAACAGATCGTGTGCCCTTTCGTACACTCTGTCGTCATACATATCCACGGAAAGCGGATAACCCGTTTCCGCACGGTCGATCTTTAAAAAAGACTCCGGGTTCTTTTCCACTTCCTCAGTTGCTTCTTTTCTGTTATAAACATCATAAGGGAGGGCAGCGATTTTAGCTGCCTTCCCTTTTTCTGGTCTGATGCTCATAAACGGTCTGATATCTGCCATTTTTGCTGCACCTCATTTTTTCTTATGCGATAGTTACCATTTTTCTTATAACTCTCTCCTGTGCCGATCACAGGTAACAATAAAATCTTCGTTTTATGAACACTCTATTGTCATATATCACTGCTGTTTTTTCTAGCAGATCTTGCGAACCTTTAAGACACCTTCTGTATTTTTTAATTTTTCAAGTACGTCATCCGGAACGGAAGTATCCAGATCCAAAAGTGCATATGCATAATCACCTTTTGATTTGTTTGCCATCCCATCAATGTTGATACCAGCATCGCCAAGGATCGTTGTATATAAACTTAACATACCTTTGACATTGCGGTGTAAGATTCCGATACGTCCTGCAGTTGTGCATGCTCCCATGCTGCAGTCCGGGAAATTTACAGAATGGACAATATTACCATTTTCTAAGTAATCACGGATCTCACGCACTGCCATAATCGCACAGTTATCTTCTGACTCTGCTGTGGAAGCTCCAAGGTGAGGTGTTACGATACAGCCCTTTGCACCAACAGTCGTTGTGTTCGGGAAATCAGATACATATTTGTGTACTTTTCCTGCTGCAAGTGCATCCACCATTGCTTCTTCATCCACAAGCAGATCTCTTGCAAAATTTAATACGATCGCAGTTGGTTTCATCATAGCAATTGCGTCTGCACTGATCATTTTTTTCGTAGAATCCAGAAGCGGCACATGGATCGTGATGTAGTCACACTCACGGTAGATATCTTCTACGTTACTGATGTGCTTAACACTTCTTGATAAGTTCCATGCTGCTGCAACAGAGATATACGGATCATATCCATATACTTCCATTCCCATATGGATTGCTGCATTGGCAACTAACACACCGATCGCACCAAGACCGATGACACCTAATTTCTTTCCGGAAATTTCGGTTCCTGCAAAGTTCTTTTTCTGCTTCTCAGCTGTCTTTGCGATATTTTCATCGTTCTGGTTCTCTAAACACCATTCGATACCGCCTACGATATCACGGGATGCGTAAAGCATACCTGCGAATACAAGCTCTTTTACACCATTGGCATTTGCACCAGGTGTATTGAATACGACGATACCCTTTTCTGCACATTTATCAAGTGGAATATTGTTGACTCCGGCACCGGCTCTTGCGACTGCCTCTAAGGTATCCGGCAGTTCTAAATCATGCATTGCAGCACTTCTGACTAAAGCAGCCTGTGCATCTTTTAATTCATCTACTTTCTCATACTGATCTGAAAACAGATCCAGACCGACTGATGCGATCGGATTTAAGCAGTTATACTTAAACATTATGCATTCTCCTCCTCAAACTTCTTCATGAACTCTACTAATTTTTCAACGCCCTCTTTTGGCATCGCATTGTAGATAGATGCTCTCATACCGCCAACAGTACGATGTCCTTTTAAGTTTACAAATCCGGCTTCGGTTGCTTCTTTTACGAATTTTGCATCCAGATCGGCATCTCCGGTTACGAATGGAACGTTCATCAGGGAACGGTCCTCCGGTACAACAGTTCCTTTGAATAATTTGCTCTGATCTAAGAAATCGTAAAGGATTTTTGCTTTTTCTTCATTGCGCTCTTTCATGACAGAAAGTCCGCCCATCTTCTTTAACCATTTGAATACTTTTCCGCAGATATAAATGCCGTAGCATGGCGGTGTATTGTAAAGAGAATCTGCATCTGCATGTGTTTTGTATTTTAACATGGTAGGTGTTCCCGGTAAGGTATCCTCTGTGATCAGATCCTCACGGATAATTACGATAACAACACCGGCAGGTCCGACATTCTTCTGAACACCGCCATAGATCACACCATATTTGGTAACATCTACAGGCTCTGACAAGAAGCAGGAAGATACGTCAGCGACCAATGTATGTCCTTTTGTATTCGGGAGTTTTTTGTATTTGGTTCCATAAATTGTGTTGTTCTCACAAATATATACATAATCAAGATCATCCGGAATATCAAGATCGGAGCAGTCCGGTATGTAAGAAAATGTCTTATCCTCGGAAGATGCAAGTTTGATTGCCTCACCGTAAATGGATGCTTCCTGATATGCTTTCTTTGCCCACTGACCTGTTACGATATAACCTGCTTTTTTATTTTTCATCAGGTTCATCGGGATCATGGCAAACTGCTGGGATGCTCCACCCTGTAAAAACAGGACTTTGTAATTATCTGGAATATTCATCAGGTCTCTTAAATCCTGCTCTGCCTCTTTGATGATATTGTCATATACTTTGGAACGGTGGCTCATCTCCATAACGGACATTCCGCTTCCTTTGTAATCCAACATTTCATCTGCTGCCTCTTTTAATACTTCCTCCGGTAATACAGCCGGTCCTGCAGAAAAATTATACACTCTGCTCATCTTAAACTTCCTCCTCTGATTTATGATTGTTGTTTTTTTGCTAAGTCTTCACCGGTAAATGAAGAACTGATTGCCTCTCCCGGTGCAACCATCGGCCACACCTTGTCATCACAGTTGATGATACAATCAATTAAAACCGGTACTTCTGATTCAAGTGCTTCCTTAAAAGCCTCTTTGAACTCTTCCTGGCTGGTCACGCGATATCCTTTCGCCCCCATTGCCTCTGCTAATTTTACAAAATCCACACCGTCGTCAAGAACAGTTGCGGAATAACGTTTTTCATAGAAAAGATCCTGCCACTGGCGAACCATTCCAAGTACATGATTGTTGACGATTACTTCTATCAACGGCAGCTTTTCGCGTGCTGCAGTTGCGATTTCATTCATGTTCATCCTGAAACAGCCGTCACCTGCAATATTGATCACCTGTTTATCCGGATTGCCGATCTGTGCACCGATCGCAGCTCCAAGTCCATAACCCATCGTTCCGAGTCCGCCGGATGATAAAAAGGTACGCGGGTTTTTGTATTTGTAATACTGTGCTGCCCACATCTGATGCTGTCCGACTTCTGTCACGATAACTGCATCTCCCTTTGTCGCACGGTAGATCTCCTCCATCAGATATGGACCACTGAGTCCCTCTTTCGGATAAGTGAGCGGATATTTTTTTTTTCAAATCCATGATCTCCCCGATCCATTCCGGATGACTCTGTGCATCTAATTTTTCATTGACACGGATCAGAATTTCTTTTAAATCCCCGATCACACTGGCATCCACCTGGATATTTTTATTGATTTCTGCCGCATCCACATCAAACTGTAAAATTTTTGCCTGTGATGCAAATTTCTTAGCATTTCCAAGAACACGGTCTGAGAAACGGACACCAACTGCGATCAGAAGATCACACTCACTGACACCAAGGTTGGATGTCTTTGTTCCATGCATGCCGAGCATTCCGGTATAAAGATCATCTGTTCCGTCAAATGCTCCTTTTCCCATCAATGTATCACAGACCGGAGCATTTACTTTCCCTGCAAACTCTTTTAATTCTTCCGATGCACCGGAGATCACTGCACCGCCGCCGACAAAGATATACGGTTTCTTTGCCGCCTTTATCATGGAAACCGCTGTATCAACATCTTTTTCGCAGATTGTATCTGTGACCCTTGCGATCGGTTTCGGCTCCACCGAAGTGTATTCCGTCTTTGCCGCTGTGATATCTTTTGGGATATCCACTAAAACCGGTCCCGGACGTCCTGTCTGTGCGATCTTAAATGCACGCCGGATCGTATCTGCAAGTTTTGTAACATCCTTTACAATAAAGTTATGCTTTGTAATCGGCATTGTGATTCCCGCAATGTCGATCTCCTGAAAACTGTCTTTTCCAAGAAGCGGTACGGTAACGTTGCAGGTGATCGCAACAACCGGAACTGAATCCATATATGCGGTTGCGATTCCTGTCACAAGGTTCGTTGCACCAGGACCTGATGTTGCAAAACATACACCGACTTTTCCAGTACTTCTCGCATATCCGTCCGCTGCATGGGATGCTCCCTGCTCATGTGATGTCAGCACATGCCGGATTTCTCCCTGATGTTTATATAATTCATCATATACATTTAAAATGGCACCGCCCGGATAACCAAAAACTGTATCAACACCCTGTTCTTTCAGGCATTCGATCACGATCTGGGCACCTGTTAACTGCATATTATTCCTCCATTCCACTGCCATTCTCATCTGTTTTTAATTTCTACATCATCAGATGCGTCTTTTACAACATATGACTTTTCGAATGACAACTTTTGTATTTCTTTTTTATTTCTGTTCTTCCGGCAATGCTAAAATAGCACCTCTGTTGCCGGAAGTTACTAACGATGCATAGCGTTTCAGATAACCTGTCGTTACCTTTGGCTCTCTCGGCTGCCATTTTGCTTTTCTTGCTGCCATTTCTTCGTCTGAAACTGCAATCTCTAATTTCATCTCCGGAATATTGATACGGATGATATCGCCCTCTTCCACAAGTGCGATCGGTCCGCCGACTGCTGCCTCCGGTGACACATGTCCGATGGAAGCTCCACGGCTTGCGCCGGAAAAACGTCCGTCTGTGATCAATGCTACGGATGAGCCAAGTCCCATACCTGCGATCGCTGAAGTTGGATTTAACATTTCACGCATACCAGGTCCACCTTTTGGTCCCTCGTAACGGATCACAACCACGTCACCGGCAACGATCTTACCGCCTTTGATCGCAGCAATCGCATCTTCCTCACAGTCAAATACTCTCGCCGGTCCCTCATGCACCATCATCTCATCACAGACTGCGGAACGTTTTACAACGCTTCCGTCCGGTGCAAGATTTCCTTTTAATACGGCAAGACCGCCTGTTTTACTGTATGGATTATCGACTGGTCTGATGACTTCCGGATTCTTATTTACCGCATTGGCAATATTTTCGCCGACTGTCTTTCCTGTCACAGTCATGCAATCTGTATTCAGTAAACCAATGTCTGCAAGTTCTTTCATAACGGCATAGACACCGCCTGCCTCGTTTAAGTCTTCCATATAAGTAGGACCTGCCGGAGCAAGATGGCAGAGGTTCGGTGTTTTTTCACTGATCGGGTTTGCAAATGCGATATCAAAATCGAATCCGATCTCATGTGCGATCGCCGGAAGATGCAACATACTGTTCGTAGAACAGCCTAATGCCATATCTACCGTCAATGCATTTAAAATGGCATCTTTTGTCATGATATCCCTTGGACGGATATTCTTGCGGTACATATCCATAACTGCCATACCTGCATGTTTTGCAAGTTTGATTCTTTCCGAATAAACTGCCGGAATTGTTCCGTTTCCACGAAGCCCCATGCCGAGTGCCTCTGTCAGACAGTTCATGGAATTTGCTGTGTACATACCGGAGCAGGAGCCACAGGTCGGACATACTTTTTCTTCGTATTCTCTTACATCATCCTCCGTCATGGTTCCTGCTGCATAGGAGCCTACTGCCTCGAACATAGAAGATAAACTTCTCTTTTTGCCCTGAACGTGTCCGGCAAGCATCGGTCCGCCGGATACAAATACGGTCGGAACATTGATACGCGCTGCCGCCATCAGAAGTCCCGGAACATTTTTATCACAGTTTGGCACCATGACAAGTGCATCAAACTGATGTGCAAGTGCCATACACTCGGTGGAATCTGCGATCAGATCCCTGGTTACAAGGGAATATTTCATTCCGATGTGTCCCATTGCAATTCCGTCACAGACTGCGATCGCCGGAAATACAACCGGAACTCCGCCTGCCTCTGCAACACCTAATTTTACTGCATTTACGATTTTATCAAGATTCATATGACCCGGTACGATCTCATTGTAGGAGCTTACGATACCGACCATCGGTTTATTCATTTCTTCTTCCGTGAAGCCTAATGCATTAAAAAGACTTCTGTGAGGTGCCTGCTGCATCCCTTTTTTTACATTATCGCTTTTCATGTTAAATCAAATCTCCCATTCTAATATCTATATTAAATTCGTTCGCAGATCAGATCTCCCATCTGTGCGGTGCCGACCTGTGTCACTGCGTTTCGTTTATCTTCTTCCTGCGGCATGATGTCGATGGTGCGGTAACCGTCTTTCAACACCTGTTTTACGGCTGCCTCGATGGCATCTGCCTCTTTGTCAAGGTCAAAGGTATAGCGGAGCATCATTGCTGCGCTTAAGATCGTCGCGATCGGGTTTGCGATACCTTTTCCTGCGATATCCGGTGCTGAACCGCCGCTCGGCTCATAGAGACCGAACTTCGTGTCGTTTAAGCTGGCGCTTGACAACATTCCGATGGAACCTGTTACCATGCTCGCCTCATCGGATAAGATATCACCAAACATATTTTCCGTTAAAATAACATCAAACTGTTTCGGATCTTTGACTAACTGCATTGCACAGTTGTCAACTAACATGTGCTCGTAGGTAACTTCCGGGTAATCCTTTGCCACTTCCTCGACCACTTTACGCCAAAGTCTTGAGGAATCCAGCACGTTTGCCTTGTCCACGCTCGTCACTTTTTTGCGGCGTTTCATGGCAATGTCAAATCCTCTCTTTGCGATCCTGCGGATCTCTGTCTCGCTGTAAGTCAGTGTATCTGTCGCAGTCATCACACCGTCAACTTCCTCGGTTTTTCGCGCACCGAAGTATAATCCTCCGGTCAGCTCACGCATGATCATCATATCAAATCCATCCCCAATAATATCATCGCGGAGCGGACATGCCTCTTTTAATTCTTCATATAAGTAAGCCGGTCTTAAATTTGCAAATAAATTCAGAGACTTTCTTAATTTTAATAATCCTGCCTCCGGTCTCAATTCCGGTGCTAATTTATACCACGGAGAGGTCGCTGTATTACCGCCGATGGAACCCATAAGCACTGCATCGGACGCTTTTGCTGCTGCGATTGCCTCATCTGTTAACGGCACGCCTGTCGCATCAATCGAACAGCCGCCCATCAAAATCGCTTCATATAGAAAACTGTGACCATACTTTGTTCCGATCTTGTCTAATACTTTTTTTGCCTCTGCCACGATCTCCGGTCCGATTCCGTCACCGGAAATCACGCCAATCTTACATTCCATGCTCTAATCCCTCTTTCTTTTCCCCTGTCAGATATGTGTAACTGATTTTTCGGCTGCCAGAAAGTATCCTGCTTTTCTGCACCATAGAATGCATACTCTGTGAACCTCCTGCTTTGTTATGAATAAAAAGAAAATCAGCGGCTGCTGTGATGCCCGCACTTTATCACATTACTAACAGACAGTATGTATAATGTCTATAATAATGTAATTTTGGGAAACATTGCAACCTCTGATTCTATTTTTCTTTTTTATAATATTTATAACTGGGTATTATGAAAGAGCTTTCTTTTCATTACCTGGTTGTATACCATGGTATAGCTTAAGCGCTCATTACGGATAACAGACTGCGGAAGATTCCATCTTTCTGGATCAGTTCATCATAATTGCCGCGTTCGATGATGGCGCCTTTGGAAAATACCAGAATTTCATCATATTGTTTTAAGCTGTCTGCTTTTAACTGGTGTACGATATTTAAGATGGTCGTGTCTGACTGCAGGACGGTCTGTTCGATTTTTGCTGCCATGAGGCTGTCAAGACTGGATGTCGCTTCGTCTAAGATCATGACAGGAGTATTGCGGAGGAATGCCCTGGCTATGGCAATGCGCTGTTTTTCTCCGCCGGAGAGATTGGAACCGGATTCCTGTATGGTAAAATCAAGTCCCTTTTCGTTCAGGTAGTCTCCCATACCGGCACGGATTAATGCCTGTTTGATGTTCTCATCCGAATAGCTTTCATAAAGGGAAACATTGTCCCGCAGTGTGCCGTCTAACACGACGACATTCTGATGAATGAGTGCAATGCTGCGGTAGAGTTCTTTCTTCTGGATATCGCTGATGCTCTGGCTGCCAAAACGGATCTCTCCTTCAAAATGGTTATAATAATGCATCAGCACATACATAAAGGTACTCTTTCCACTTCCGCTGTTTCCGACGATCGCATATTTTTTGCCAGGTTCAAAAGTTACGCTTAAATTATGTAAGACCTCTTCGCCCTCCTCGTAGGAAAAACGTAGATTTTCCACTGAGATTGGCAGTGCTGTTTTTAACTTTTCCCCATGGTCTGCATCTTTCGGCAGGTTTAAGATATCCGTCACCCGCTTTAAAACCGGCTGGCTTGTCTTATAGTCTGCAAGCAGTTTTGAGATCCACTGGATCGGTGTCTGGATATAGTTCATAAGCTGTATGGTTGCGATCAGGATACCGACCGTAACGTAACCTTTTAAAACTAAAATCCCGGCAATTCCCATCATGCACACATCGATCAGGAAACCGACCCCGCCGGAGATGCTTCTTGACATGTTCTGCGTATTGCGAACGGAAAAATGCGTCCTTTCCACTTCCCAGTTACATTTTTCATAATCGGTAAGGATCTCCCGCTCCACATGATAGCTCTTGATGACCTCATAGCCGTTCCAGATGTTTTTCAGTTTTCCGTTGTACCAGTCAAGCACATGGATGTATGATTTCTGGCGCGCTGAAATCTGTTTTCCAAACAAAAACGGCACGATTAACGGCACCGCACAGAGCAGAATCGCCGAAAATGCCAGCCACGGTTCCATCTGGTACAACGTGACCGTCGCGATCAGAAATGTGAGGATCTGGATCACAATGTTTGGCAGACACAGAAAATATTTTTCATCGAGCATACCGATATCATTGTTTAAGATCGATGTATACTCCGCGCTCTTGTGCAGACGGTAACTGTCGAGATCCGTGCTCACAATACTTTTACAGATGTCTTGTCTCACATCCACTAAGACTTTCTGTGAAAACTTCATCTCAAAATAGGAGCCGACATAGCCGAATGCTGCATAACAGACAACGATCACCACCCCTGCAATGCTCGTATGTAACATTTTTTGTGCATCCATGGCGGACACTGCGTCGATCATTTTCTGCATATAGAGTGCAAATAAAACTGCGGCTATGGTTTTTAGGACAGCGAAAAATACCCACGCCATAAGGTGTACTTTGTGCTTTTTGAAATATTCATTCATTGTTATTCTCCTTGCAGTCCATATTTACTTGCAAATATTTTTCGCACATCTCTATAACATGATTTCCATTAATATTTTTTATTCTATCATAGACCATTTTTGCTATTTGGTATTCATTTTTTTCAATTAATATTGTAAATAATTGAAGAAGCTGCTCCTCATCCAATTTATTAATGTATTTTCTTGCTTGTACTAACTTATAGTTATATGAACATAAAATATTCTCAGACTCTATCGTTCCATTTAATGTGAACCGCGAATTTGAGCATCCACCCAAACACATATCCCCATACTTGCACTCACGACACAGCCCTTTCAAATCATCTCTTTTAAAATTTCTATTCCACAAAAATGAATCCTTAGAAAACCATATATCTCGCAATGATCCATCTCTGATATTTCCCTCTATCATTTTCTCATTTCTAATAGAAGTACATCCAACAATATCTCCATTTTGTAAAATACCAACTGATTTTTTTCCTGCCGAACATCCTGCCCAACAAGTATTCTGTTGCATACAAATTTGTTTTTTGTTGTAATAGCCTATTCCATCTGTCAGATGTATCTCTAATTGTCCTTCTTTCTTTTTATACGCAAAATCAATTATTTGTTCAATCATCCCTGGTTCAACAAATAATGTTTGTTGTTTAAGGAAATTACCCATTGGAAGTGTGATCTGTAGCTGCCAGAAATCAACCCCTATCTCCGAAAAGATATCATACATTTCGTCTAATTCTTCAATATTTTCATTGTTGATAGTAGTGGCTACCATTGTCTGTACACCATGATATTTTAATTTTTTTAACGCCAATAAATCTTTTTCAAAAGATCCCTCTTTTCTTATTTTATCATGAGTCTCTTTTACACCATCAATACTTATTGCACAAATTGCAATTCCAGCCTGTTTTATTTTTTCTACTAAATCATCCTCCACAAACCACCCATTAGAAATTATGTTTGTGTAAATTCCAGCTTTACTTAATTTTTCCGCAATCACATCCCAATCTTTTTTTGTAGTTGGTTCTCCTCCTGTAAGTGTAACAAATTTTACTCCCATATTGATCAACTCATCACAAACATGTAAACATTCCTTCGTCGTCATTTCATCCAAATACGGTTGCGCACATGAAGAACCACAATGTTGACATCTCATATTACAACCATGTGTCATTTCCCAAACAGCATATTCTAATTGATATTCTATTCTACTATTTTCCATTTCACATTCTCCTTATTTTTTTATATAAAAAATGTCTGTAGCATAGAACCTTTTCTTCTACGCTCAGGCATTTTTACACACTATTTCTGTACAAATATTTACATATTTTTTTGTTGTTCATTCTTGCGCAGATCTGCATACACCTATCAACAGCATAACCTGACGCTGCTGCCTTGCTCTGCAATTGATTAAATTCTGATACAGAAACATATTCATCAAGTCCTAATCTTTCCATTACCTTTTCTAAATCTCTCATGGCATTCCTTTCATATTTTATATATCAACACTTAATAAGTGCTAATAACTTTTTTTACTGTAAATCACCTGTTGCAAAAAGACCATGTCAAAACCGGAAAAAAATTTTTTTCTGGTTTTGACATGGTCTTTTTATAATATCTATAACATAATATATTTAAAATCTCAGATATGAGGTACATACATATGAAAAAAATATTACATTCCTTTCTCTTAATATTATGTCTCTTCACAATAAATACCAATCATTCTTTTTCTTTGATTGTTAATTCCTACACGCTTATCGCTGACAAGAGCTACCCTATCATCGATACCTATAGCTTGGATTATTCTATCTTCTCCCCAAACATTGTTTCATAAAGATCAGAAAACACCTTTTTATCTAATTCACCACTTGCTGCGGCGCTTACAAAATATGCCTGCTTATACTTTTTACGGCAATATTCTGCCTTTTCTTCTCCCTCCATTCCACTTTCAATCATCTCATTCATATTCCATGCCATTTCCCCTAAAACAAATGTCATTATCGGTGCATTTGCATATTTTCTCACTTTTGGCAAAATATATTCACACAATTCCATGGAATACCGATAGTTTCCAACTGCCCCATAATACTTTGAAAGATTTGCAGCAATACTAAGTTCTTCGATCTCCCATTCTGCCATATATCCTTCCCGCAGGCTGCGCAGCAGCATTTCACAGATTTTTATACTTTTAGGATACTCATCTATTCTGCCATATGCCACAGCCAGCCGCTTTAAAAGTGTAATCTCCTGTTCCCGGAAAGGATATATCACATCACTGTCAAGAAATTTTTTATACTGTGGTACAACTTCTTCTGCAAGCTCTTCTAATGCTTCCACAAGCTGTTCTGCTGTAATGCGCTGCATATAATAATCCAAAAAAGTACTTTCCCGGCGGATATATCTTTGTGTAGATGCGTCTTTTCCAACAAGTTTTTTCATCTGCTCCATATAAAAGTCTGCTTTTTCAAAATCATGCTTTGCCATAGCATCCTCAAAATATTCTCTTTCCTGTATCAGTTCCATATCCCTGCTGACACACACTGCATAATTTTTTTCTGTGATCTGATACATTTTCTCCATAAGTTGCCGATATGTATCACTTTTCACTTTATGTTTTCCGTTTTCAATTCTGGAAAGTGTTTCTACAGAACAGACACCCTCACTTAATTCTTCCTGTGTCATTTTCTTTGCAATTCTTGAAAGCCGTATCATATCACCAACATTATAATTTCCCATATGGCACCTCTTTCTACACTCTGTCACCCGTCGTTTTTATTTTTTTGCACCAGTTCCACATTGTCCATGACAAGTGCCGTATAATAAGCCATCGTAAGTTCCACCTGACATTGTTTTTGATATTTCTGCTGCATGTCCTTGTTTCTCTGCATCAGCTCTTTTAACAGTCCTGCCTTCTTAAAATGCAATTCTGCCAGCCCACGCATCGTTCTGCTTTCTTTTACCAGTGTTAATGCCTGTTCAATATATTCCAGTTCCTTTTGTGCATCTCCTTTTTCTTCCTGTATGCTGGCAAGTTCTTTCAGAATGGACATTTCAGCCTGTTCCTTGATTTTTTTCGAATCATACTTTCTTATAAAAAGCAGCATTCTTTTCAATTCTGCCTCTTTCCATGAAATATCTTCCGAAAACTGAATCAGCCCCAAAAAAAGTTTTATCTCCATTTCACTGTATAAATCAGAAGTATTTTTCCTCTTTCCAAAAAAAGGTTTTGTCAAAAGTATCGCCTCATTTAATACAGCCTTGATTTCTTCTTTTGATGCACCACGTTTCTGTAACAGTTCTGCCTTTCCCCAGAGATAATATTGTTCATGAAGCACTTGTTTTTTTGGCATTACACTTTGATAACTCTGTAACAGTTTCTCCGCTGTATCCAGATTTTTCTCTTCTAAATTCCGATGGATATCTTTTCGTAACCGGAACAAGTTGTAATCTTTCTCATTCAATAACAATTCAAATTCAAGAACCTGCTTTCCTATTCTTGACAACAATGTCGCACTGACTAATGAATCCACCTCACGATATCCCTCTTCAATCCGGAACATCGTTGCTGGTGAACAAATTCCTTCACAAACCTGTGTCATGGACAATCCATACTTCTCCCGATAATACGACAATGCAATCCCTACCGTATTTAATTTCATCTTCTGCCCCTCTAAAACTTTTCTGTCAGGCAGCAGAATATAAATTCCATAAATATTCTACTCCTATAAAGAAAAACCTGTTATGTTTTCTCATCCACACATAACAGGCTTTCTGGTACTACACTTATTTCTCCATTGCTTCTTCCGGTTTCTCCACTGCGGAGATTGCAGCTTTCTGCATCGGGATACGGCAGTTCTTGTTGTTGCCGAACTCAACGATCACGGTATCATCTGCGATATCGATCACAGTACCGTAAAATCCGCTTGTTGTCAGTACGGTATCACCGACTGCAAGTTCTGACAGCATTGCATTTTTCTTCTTTGCTTCTTTCTGCTGCGGGCGGATCATGAAAAAGTACATGAAACCAAATAAAACTACTAACCAGATAATCATACCGCCCCAGCCTGCTGCTGTGGATGCGGATGAAGTGGATGCTAAAATTGACATCTTCTCAGTTCCTCCTAAATTTAATAGACATTACAATACATAATACACAAAATGGGCTTTTTAGACAAGCACTTTACCAAATTTTATGATTAATTTATTTTTAGCCGTTCTGTTTTTCTTTCTCGCGGTTGATCTGTCCCATACCGTACAGCTTTTCTTCCTTATAAGAATGGAATCTGCCCTCGTCGATAGCATCGCGGATCTCTTCCATCATCGTATTGTAAAAATACAAATTGTGGAGCACGCAGAGTCTCATGCCAAGCATTTCTTTTGCCTTTAACAGATGGCGCACATACGCCCTGCTGTAACGGCGGCAGGTCGGACATCCGCAGCCTTCCTCGATCGGACGCATATCTTTTTCATATTTCTGGTTAAACAGGTTAATTTTTCCCTGATTGGTATACACATGACCGTGGCGTCCATTTCTGGTCGGATATACACAGTCAAAGAAATCAACTCCGCGCTCTACCCCCTCTAAAATATTTGCCGGGGTGCCGACTCCCATCAGATAGGTTGGTTTGTGAAGTGGCAGATACGGAACGGTTTCATCTAAAATATGATACATTTCCTCATGCGTCTCGCCGACCGCAAGTCCACCGACTGCATAGCCGTCTAAATCCAGTTCTGAGATACGTTTTGCATGATCAATACGGATATCCGAATAGATAGCCCCCTGGTTGATTCCAAATAACATCTGATGACGGTTGACCGTTCCCTCCTCGGCATTCAACTGCTGCATTTTGGTTTTGCATCGCTCTAACCATCTGGTTGTCCGTGCCACGGAAGCCTCCACATAGCTGCGGTCTGCAAGTGCCGGGGCACATTCATCAAATGCCATCGCGATCGTGGAACCGAGGTTCGACTGGATCTGCATGCTCTCTTCCGGTCCCATGAAAATCTTTGCACCATCAATGTGGGAATGGAAATAGACGCCCTCCTCTTTGATCTTGCGCAGTCCGGCAAGGGAGAACACCTGAAATCCGCCGGAATCTGTGAGGATTGGACGATTCCACGACATGAATTTATGGAGTCCGCCGACTTCGCGGATCAGTTTATCCCCGGTGCGGACGTGCAGATGGTAGGTATTTGACAGTTCTACCTGGCATTTGATCTGCTCTAAGTCCTCGGTGGATACGGCACCTTTGATGGCCGCAACGGTGCCGACGTTCATGAATACCGGGGTTTGTATATCACCGTGGACGGTGTGAAGGATGCCGCGTTTGGCACGGCCTTCCTGTTTTAGTAGTTCGTACATTGTTTATAATCTCCTTTTTTCTTTATATGAAATGGGGGCGAAACTCTGGTAAAGGCTGTGAGCGCATGGAAAGCTTTCCATGCGAATTTACTGTTTTGGAGAGCTTCGCTTTGGCTGTTTTTACATGTATGAAAATATCATCTGTCTTTGCCGGATAATTGATCCAATAAATCAAAGTAGTTCTCGAAGGTTTTACGGCAGCAGGATGGGTTGTCTATCACGATTCCATCCACTTTCAATCCTAGAAGGGCAAATGACATGGCGACGCGGTGGTCTTCATAGGTTGACACAATGCCGGGGAACGGAGTGCCTGGTTTTATTGTGATGGCATCCGGCTCTTCGGTACATGTGATTCCACGTTTGGTCAGTTCCTCTGACATGGCATGGAGTCGGTCACATTCCTGTCCGCGTATATGTCCGATGTGGGTGATATGTACGTCGGAGTTGCAGAACGGTGCCATCGCAGCGAGAGTCAATGCCTGATCTGAAAAATCGTTCATATCGATCTCGATTCCTTTTAATGCGCCTTCTGCCGGTCCAGTCACTTCGATCCCGCCTGTTTTTTCTGTAACGGTGCAGCCCATCTGTGTGAGCACATCCAGAAATTTCATATCTCCCTGACTGTTGCCCTTGTGCACATGTTTTACAAGTGCTCTGCCGCCTGTGATCGCGGCTGCCGCATAAAAATAACACGCTGCCGAAACATCCGGTTCGATCTGATAATGTTTTTTCTGGTAGACGGCATTCGGATCGATCCGATAATTTTTTCCGTCATATTTACTTCCACACCCGCGTCCGCTAACATTTTTCTTGTGATGCGGATATAGGAACCGTCTGTTTTCTCACTTGTAATGTGGATGTCTAATCCCTGCGGTATCATCGGTGAGATAAGCAAAAGTGCACTTAAAAACTGAGTGCTCTTGCTGATGTCAAGTGACAACTGCAGTGGGGTTCCATCTGCCTTTGTCTGATCTGTGTCAGCTTTTGGATTTCTCCGTCCACAAATCTTCACCGGCAAATGTCCTTCTGTTTCCAGATAAGTAATCTTTGCACCAACTCCGGTGAGCAGTGAAAATAATTCCTGCATCGGTCTTTTTTTCATCTGCTCCGATGCCGCGATCGTATATTCTCCATCCGAGAAACCAAGCATGGCCGTCAGAAAACGGGCGGCTGTCCCGGCACTTCCGACATTGATCACTGCCTGTTTCTTGGGAATATTTCCACCACAGCCTAAAACAGTAACCGCCTTTTCCGACTCATTGATATCTACCATAAAGCCCAAAGATACCAGACTCTCCAGAAAATGCCTTGAGTCATCAGAAAACAGCACTCCTTCTAACTTCACTTCACCATCCGATAAAGCTGCCATCAAAAGTGCACGGTTTGTCATGCTCTTAGATCCCGGCACATCCACCGTCCAGTCGACCGGTCTATCTAATCTTTTTACCTCATATTGTTCCTTCATATATATTCATCCCTGTTATCAGTTTTCCTGCCTTTAAGCGCTTTTCCCATTTTAACATATTCCTGTTGTCACGAAAAGAGAAATCTTTTATAATGATTAAGATATATAATCTTATAATACATATTTTCAGGAGGAATATTTCATGGCTGGTTCATCATTCGGTACAATTTTTAAAATTACAACATGGGGCGAATCCCACGGGAAGGGACTCGGCGTTGTGGTGGATGGATGTCCTGCCGGACTGCCTCTTGATGAAAATGACATTCAGAAATTTTTAAACCGCAGGAAACCGGGTCAGTCAAAGTTTACCACCCCGCGGAAAGAAGATGACGCAGTCGAGATTTTATCCGGCGTGTTTGAGGGAAAAACAACCGGTACGCCGATCTCTCTTGTCGTGTACAATCAGAACCAGAAATCCAAAGATTACAGTGAGATTGCGTCCTATTACCGTCCGGGACATGCGGACTATACTTTCGACCAGAAATACGGTTTCCGCGATTACCGCGGCGGCGGACGTTCCTCCGGGCGCGAGACGATCGGACGTGTTGCAGCCGGTGCGATCGCTGTCAAAATATTAAACCAGCTCGGCATCACATTTTTGACTTACACCCGTTCCATCGGGCCGATCAGTATTTCATCACAGAATTTTGATGCCGCACAGATCAATGAAAATCCGCTCTACATGCCGGATGCCGACGCTGCGGAAAACGCAGAAAATTATTTAAATGCCTGCATCGCCGAACAGAATTCCTCCGGTGGTGTTGTGGAATGTATCATCCAAGGTGTTCCCGCCGGACTTGGCGATCCTGTCTTTGAAAAATTAAATGCGAATCTCGCAAAAGCAGTCATGTCGATCGGTGCAGTAAAAGGTTTTGAGATCGGTGACGGATTTGACGTTGCGAAAGCAACCGGAAAAAACAATAACGACGCCTTCCGCATCGGTGCTGACGGCAGGCCGGTCAAAACAACCAACCATGCCGGAGGTATTTTAGGCGGAATGAGCGACGGAAGTGACATTATCCTGCGCGCCGCGATCAAACCTACACCATCCATCGCTGCCCCCCAGCAGACTGTCAATAAAGATGGGGAAGAAATTGATGTGAGCATCAAAGGACGCCATGATCCGATCATCGTTCCACGCGCCGTGGTCGTTGTGGAGTCCATGGCTGCCGTAACTCTTGTGGATGCCCTTTTTACAAATATGAGCGCAAGGATGGATTCTCTTGAAATGTTTTATCAACACTAATACTTTATAATTCATAGGACGTAATTTCCTATGAAGATTCGGGGTGTCAAAAGGTGGCTCACAACTTAGCTGCTGGCAAATTGCACAAAGCCGGGACTGTTTTTGTGACTTTAGTAGAAAATTAGTAAATCTTAGTATGCCTGTCTATTTACAGTAATGTTCTGCCACGGACGGCAGAACAAAGGCTTCGCGAGCCATGGAAGGCTCGTTGAATGCCG